>Ga0307515_10011986_pt1 | contig 16369 bp, 2 predicted proteins | sample 17_EM_MG_FD_194513 | JGI IMG/M metagenome (GOLD analysis project Ga0307515, IMG submission 194513) | Populus trichocarpa ectomycorrhiza microbial communities from riparian zone in the Pacific Northwest, United States - 17_EM | ecosystem: Host-associated > Plants > Roots > Unclassified | place...
CTTAATAGACTACGCGCAAGCAACCCTACCCTATAACTCTATAGGGTTTGCCCTAATTTAGCTAGAAATAGGATACTTACCCTATATAAGCTTTAACTGGAAAAGGCTAGAAGAACCCTAGACTATATAAGAGAAGCTATTCTATACTAAGGCCTAATAGTACGCCAAATAATTGGAGGAGGCCTAGACGGTAGCCTATAAGAACCTGGAAAAAGCTTAGAGGTTAATGGAATAGTAGGCGAACAAATACCGTTAAGAGCCCGATTTTGCCCCTGGCGATATAGTTTGGGTTATAATAAGGAATTAGAGGACTAAATGACCTAACCATAAGCTAGACTACTAGATGGTAGGACTATATAAGGTTCTTAAGAAGATAGGTAACTTGTATAAGATAAAGCTCCTAGACTTAATTAGGGTTTACCCTATTTTCTTGCTAGATAAGTTACGGAAAGCTATAAACGACCTATTACCTAGATAAAAGAATAAGCCTTTCCTACTAATTTAAGTAAACGGTAATAATAAATAGGAGGTTAACAAAATACTAGCCTGTAAGATAGTACGGGGAGCGCTAAAATACCGTGTCTAATAAAAGGGCAACAATCCTAACCTAACCTAGTACCCTATGTGGAACTTTATAGGCTACCCCTAGAAGCTTAAAGAATTCTATAACTAATACCTTAATACGCTTGGACCCCCGAAGTACCTAGATAAATAGATGGAATGCTAGTATAATAAAGATAATAAGTTACTAGAAGAATATAGGGACAAAAACGCCCTAAAGCCCTAATATAGCTATCTGCTAAATTCTGCCATATTCTGCCGTTTTCTGCTAGTACCGTAAAATTTCAGATGTCTAGGAACTTTAACTGCCGGTTAAAGTTGTCTAATTAGTTAGATCCGTGCTAAGACTTTTAGCGGCTACTCTTTCTGGCCTAGTGCTTTTACTTAGCCTATAATCGCCCTTTATACTTAGTTAGGACGGACTCGTGTCCCCTTTATCTCCTTATCTTATATTTTTATAATCCTACGTTTATAAGCCTAGCGCTACCCTATTTTTTCTAACTAAGCCTAAGGGCAGGCTTTCTTTTAAAGAGGGGGGTGATGTAACGGCGCTATTGCACGTTACCTGCCAAATTCTGCCATATCCTAGCGACCCCTTTTCCTTCTCTTTAGCTTAGTATCTTCGTAATACAGCATTCGTTTAAGCTTTGGTTTAGAGGCATTTGTTTAAGCCGTAATAGGTATAGAACCTTTTATATAGCAATTTCTATCTATTACTTTCTTATAGCGTTTAATCTTAAAGGTAGACTATATAGTTAACTATCTCGTCCTATAAGTTATATAGTAGATTAGCAGCAATTCTTATTACCCGTGCTCTCTTAATAATTACACCCCCTAAGTATTCGGCGGTACTATTCTAAGCTTAGGTATATAGCGCTAAAGGCTTAAATATAATCCCTTAGGACCGTAGCCATTTAAGGGTTCTCCTTCTCCCTAGCTCGTTATCTAATCTAATAGTATTAATTTTAAGGTTATACCTTAGACGAATCCACTAGATAAAATCTTTAAGTACTTATAGTATCTCCTTCTCCTTATTATGCGTTGTTATAAAGTACAGGAAGGATCTTCCTAAGTAGGATTTATGGATAAGTATAACTTATACAAATCCAGTATACGCTTTCTTAAGATTAGTCCAGTTAATATAGAGGTTAAGATAGAGTTTATTAATTTTCTATTTTAAGAACCTTCGTAAGACCTAACGCTTAATTTTAGTAAGACTGTAGTATTAATATTCCATTATCTTAGGGCCTTAAAGCTTAACTCCTAGGGCGTTAATACCTAAATGCTAAAGGCTTATAGGTCCTAGATAACCTAAACGCAAATACTATAGTTATATATTACCTTTCGTACCTAAACGAATATTTCTTAACAACGCTCTATACTTTCGTTAGCGTTATAGCAGTTGGCTTATATTAAACGCTAATAGACTTCCTAGTCGGACGTATTTAATAGTTTATTGTTTATAACGTTCTTCTATTTAATATAGGATTGTATTATCCTTCTAAACTAAAAGATTATTATTTTCTTTATTATTTTAGTAGTACCCTTATTTTCGAAGTAGACGGAACAACACTAAATTTATATTAAAGTCCGTATAAAAGGCAACGTCCTTAAGACGTAGGATTCCCTTACTCTTGTCTAGTTTTATAACTTAGATAGTAATATCGCCGTAGCCTAGTATAGGCACTTCTAAGCTGCCGGCGATAATATATTTATATTTTAAAGCTTTCCTAAAGTTATAGAAACAAGAAAAGTTATTAAAGATATAGAGAGTAGTTCCTAAGTTAAGAATAGTTAATAGCTTTAGTAGATAGAGTTAACCGGTATAATACAATTCTAGAAATATCGCATTAGCTTCTCCCTTAATCTTAACTTTCTAATTCTTATCCTGTTGTTATTAAGCCTTATCTTCTTATTCTTTAAGTCTAATCTTTATAACTTAGTTAGTAAGATTCTTATTATTTTCTACCTTCTTTAGTGCCCTTTTAATGCGAGTATCTCTGATTGTGATTTTTATAGGTCTCTTATCTTTAAATAAATACTAATAGTCCCGAATAGAATATCCTTATATTCCGCACGCTAAGCACTTAGGTATTAGCTTCTTATAGGACGTCTCCTTATCTATTAGTGTCCTGGCTCTCTTTAAGCGTTTATTATATACTAAGGTTTTTCCTCTTTATAAACCTTTAGTAGTATTAGAGTGATCCTTAATGGCTTACTCTGCGAAGTCTGCATTAAAGGTACTCCTTCTTATAGTAGTATTAGCTTTCTTTAAAGGTATTCTAAGTCCTTCTTGCAGCTCCTTTACTACTCTATAGTATTTAGAAGATCTTAACTTCTAAGGGTTATTTAACTCGGTAGTATACTTTATATAGTAGGCGTCACTAAAAGGTTAAATAACTTCTGCTAAATCTTGCATTTAGATTTTATTAGATATTTAAGGGATCTTATACTTCTCTCCTAATGTTATTACATATTCCTATTAATCTAGCTACTAATTCAATTTTAACAAGTATTTAAACCCCTTAAGAGCTTCTATATACTAGTGTTATACCTTCTTCCTAATAAACAATAAGGTAGGTTCTATATTCTTCTTTAACTAAGATAACTATTCCTTAACTATAAAGGAAGGGTTAAGCAGTAGCTTCTTCTAAATTAATACTATAGACGTAATCTAGGTGCGGATCTATTAAAGATAATCTTCCTATTTTAGGAAATACTTTATATCCTAGTTATAGTATTATCTACTGTTATTATACGCTTTCTGCTAATTTGTTAATAGCTCTAAGTATAAGGTTACGTTCTTATTAAAATCTATAACTTCTAGATAGGCTGGTTCTTATAGTAGACCTTATTAAGGTACTTCCTTATCTAGGTTAATATGGGCCTAAATTCGCTAATCTATAAGGGCTCTAAGTTACTAAAGCTATTACTCCCAGTCTTCTGGTTTATTAAGGATAATTATAGTAAACGAACTTAATGTTAGTGGAGTCATTTAACTAATAGGCGGATGGGAATTGAGATAGAATTTGTTATTAGAATCGTCCTTATTATTAGGATCGTCCTTTAACGATTAAGGTGGAATCTTATAAAATCTTGTGGAATCTCGTGGACTCTTGTGGAATCTCGTCCTGTAATAATTGAGGTAGGATTTCTATCAGAGTCTGCGTCCTTTGACAATGAGGTGTCAATCTAACGATAAGGTAGAATTTCTTTAAATAATTAAGTAATAGCTAAATAGCTTCTTGTGTCGGCGGACTAGGCTTATAACTATTAGATAGTTTATATAGAGCTATTTATTAATAAACAGGTTAATCTATTAATTGATCTGTGTCGTGTCTTATTATCAGGAAAATATTCGCAGGCTAGGTTTCAAGTCGACTTTGTTAAGCGCGTTTCGCGTAATTGATATGTAATCGACTAACTTAATATATAACTTGACTAACTTAACACGCAATTAACCAACTTAATATACAACTTAACTAACTTAACACGCAATTAACTAACTTAACAACTTTAAAAGCTAACTGCATATTCCTTAATATGCAATTAACACATTTAAAATTTAAATAACACGTAGTTAACCAACTTAATAACTTTAAAAGTTAACTGCACATTCCTTAACATATAATTGAGGTAATATAATATATTATTTTAAAGTTATATGCCAATTGCGTAAATGAATTTTTACTATTTTTTAGCCTATAGTATGCTAGCTTATAATATATTATATATTAGGATTAAAATAATTTTATATAATCTTATATAATCTTATATAGTCCCATATAGTCTTATATAGGTTTATTATTATATTATATATTATAGGTTCTATACTAGCTTAGCTACTTTTACTATTTATTCTAGCTTCTATATAATAACGCGATACGAGTTTCTTTTTTAAGAAAGTTGTCCGAGTATAAAGTATTATATTAGTCCTAATTAATATAATTATTAACGTAGTACAAATTTAGATAAGAAGTAGCGGCTAGAATAATATACGCGCTTTATAGGATAGATAGTATTAAATAAAAGCGACTACCTCTAAATACTTACCTAGTATTTACGCTCGAGCACGGCTACCTTTTTACCTTAACTATACCGTATGTTAAATACGGCAGTCCATAATTTAATGGCTAAAGTAGCTCTACTATAGCTCTAGTATACTATATATATATACCGCACTTATCTAACCTTTTAATATCTAGAATAGTAACAATTAGCTAAAGCTAGCCTATAAGTCTTTTACCTAACGGCGTACGGCCCTTTCTAATACGGTCGCCGTTATCTATATACTCTTAAACCTATACATAATTACGCCTCTACTAGTTAGAACATTGCTAATTTGGTATACAACGTACTACCTCACTAATTTAGCCCTTAAGGTTAGTTGTATTTTTTCCGTCTTATTTTTAATAGCGGATAGATAGATATATTTTAATAAGTAGGCGCTTAAACTATAAAGGGTCCTTCTCTTTCTGGTCTATATTGGAGTTCTAGGCACGTTTACCTTATAGTTTTCACCTGCACTCTTGGATAAATACTATAATGCCGTTTAGAAACCCTAGGATTTCGTAGCAGTTTGCTATATAAGATATATAAAGCCATATCTTTAACTTAAGACGCCTTTAGATAAGATCTATTGCCCTATTTATATCTTCTAAAGGCTACTAAAGCTTTATAACTGCTAAATACTATATTAGTTAAGTAACCTATACCTCTAAACGCTAGGAAGACTATAGTATAGAATTACTATTTATAAAAGCTATTTCGTCTTCTATTGCTAGTATTGCTACCCGTCTTAAATTATAAGAGTAGATTTAAGATAGCAAATCCCGTTTATTTATTAAGTTATAAAACGCCTTAATAATATAATGGTGTCCAGCTTCGCTATTTACGCTAGTATAGTACCCATCTGCGCATCCGTATAGGCGGATATTTCCCTTAAAATATACAAGGGCATGGAATTTTAGTATATTAAAATGGCCTATATTAAAATCCTTTACCTTTAGACGGAAACTTTAAAACACGCCTTTAAGCATATTAATTCGATATAGGGCGTAGTGCATATACCATAGTATCTCCTCATTGTGGGTGTAATACTAAGCTATAATAACAAAGTTGTATACGGCTTTTGTAAAATATATAGTATATAGTTCCCTAAATAATAGTAGTGGGGCTAGTATAGTAACAAGTTAACGAACTATAGCTTTTTATTTATTACCTATCCATTAAATAACTTTACTAAATAATAGATTATTAAACTATTTTAGCCCTATAAAAGCCGGAACTTATTTAAAATACTAATTAAGCTAAGCCTTTGCAAATATATTTGTTATAATTATCTTTATCCCTCTTCTTTTTCTTTTTAGCTAGATAATATCGCCTACTAGTTTCTATACCTATTCGATAAGTTATATAATAATACCCTTTAGAAGCTAATATAGAATATCTACTATTATGCCCTTATAGATGTTAAATAGGCGATAGTGCTATATAAAATATTCTACCGGGTATACCCAGTTGTCTAAGGATAGAAGGATATCCTCTAGTTACTAGTGTTTAATCTATCTTCTTATCTCCTTATAGGTGCGTAGCGGATATTATTTCTTAGTTAAGTTTTTGCGCTTTAAAGGGGGGACCTAGTATATAGTGTAGTGCTATTAGCTTTTAATACCTATAAGCAGCACTTATTCTTTATAGTCTGCCATTATTTTATATATAATTGGATAATATCATTATATAAAATTATCCGTATATTAAAGGTCTATGCCGCTTTCTGCAAGATGCTTAATTACTATTATATTTTAGTTAATGGAATATAGCGTTAGAATACTAAAGCAGGACTTACGTTTAAGTATAGTTCTTATCGCCTTATAATATGCTTTACTTTTTATATTATTATCCCTTTCTTTAATAATTAGTATAAAGCCGATAAGAATATTTGCGGGGGATATCTATTAGCGTTAGACTTATTAGTTAAGATTACCGATAGTAAGATATACTAGCTAGGCCGATTTATCGCTATAGTGCATTATTAGCTAAATTTTATTAACTGCTATAAGTATAGGAACTACTATAGCACCGCTAGGAAGCTTACCTTGTATCTTTTACTACTAGTTACCGCTGTATAGCTTATTATAGACTTAGTAGTTGTCGTCATTATAGAGTCTCTTTAGTGTATATGCTAGTGTATCTTTAAAGGGTTAATGGCTAATTAAAAAGGTAATTACATTTATAATATCCTAGCAAAGAATATAGTATTTCCTCTACTTAGAGCCTTTAACGTTTGATTCCACCTTATACTCTAATTAAAGCTATTATTCATCTTATATACTAAATAGAATAGCGGTAATTAGTTCCTCCTATTAATTTATAGATTAGAAGCTAAGTAGGCTATAAAGTAGGCTAAGGCGAGTATCTTTAAGCAGTGCGTTAACGTCTCTCTTTATATAGCAAATGCGGTGCAGCTATATTAAAGAGGCGTAATTAAACTCTAAATAAAAAGGATTATATAGTATACTTTGGCTATTATTATATTATAATATAGTAATATTTAAAATTATCTAGTTAACTTACTATATATTATTATCAGTCTTATATAAAATTAGTTCGCCCGCCTTTATATTCTTAATTACTTTAAATATCTCTACTTTAAGTAATAATAATAACAATAGGACGCTTTTTTAATATAGTATACCGCACGGAGGCACTAGATGGGCATTTTACTTATATTTTACCACTACCGGAGTATACTTATTAGTATCCGTGTTTATACCATCCGGTTATAATCGCGCGTTATCTAACTAGTAAGAGTAGTAGAATTAATCGCAAATTATAAGCAGTTGGGCCGCAATAAATGTGCGAGTATTATATCTCTCTTTACGTGCTTTTTTATAGACATATTAGTGGCTAGGCAGCCGCCTTTTATAGCACTATAGGTGTTAGTAAAGGCCGCCGTAACTCTTAGGGGTATAAGAACACTATAGATAGCTCTGCTCCATTATCGCTAATTATATATTAAATAATGTGGTATTGTTTCTAGGCGTAAAGAGTACGTATTATAATACTAACGGTTAATTGCCGGTATTTAATCTAAGTGGCTTAACTTTATAGCTGCTAAGAGTATACCTTTTATTTTCTTGCTAGAACTAGTTATACTAAAGTATAAGTATAACTAGCTTAACACCAAGTTTAAAGACTTAAAAGAGTCTAAGGCAGCCGAACTAGACGCTAAAGCGTAAGTATAACTAGCTTAACACTAAGTTTAAGGACTTAAAAGAGTCTAAGGTAGCTAAACTAGATGCTAAAGCGCAAGTATAACTAGCTTAATACTAAGTTTAAGGACTTAAAAGAATCTAAGGTAGCTAAAATAGAAACTAGAGGTGTTAAAAGGAATTCTAGAAATAAACTTTCGAAAGCCGTTAAAGATAAGTAGTTAGCCTACAAAACACGGGCTTTCTATTTAGTTACTTTGCGGGCTTTAAATTATCTATATTATTACTAATACCCATTATCCGGCCTAGCCCTTTAGCGTTACCCTAATAATAAATATAAGACTTTCGGGCAGCAGCTTAAGTTAGATATTAGTTAGAACTCTATATACCTAAGACCGGATATTATAGTTCTAAGTACTAACTTATTTAGCTATTTTAAATTAATTAGCACTACCTTTAATCTTCCGTTTTTTCTTGCTATAGCTTATATAGAAATAACGGAATCCGTAGGTCCGGATAGCTAATATTATTGGGCTCTATAACATTAGTAGTAAATAATATCTTCGCTATAGCTGTGGTCCTATAGCTATTGCCTAAGAATACTATATATTATTGTTTAGATAGATAAAGGGTTTTTAGGTACTATTAAGTCTTTAGTTTACAGTATCTAATTTAGCTGCTTTAGACTCTTTAAGTCCTTAAACTTAGTGTTAAGCTTAGTGTTAAGCTGGTTATACTTGCGCTTTAGCGTCCAGTTTAGCTGCCTTAGACTCTTTTAAGTCCTTAAACTCAGTGTTAAGCTAATTATATTTACGCTTTAGCGTCCAGTTTGGCTGCCTTAAACTCTTTTAAGTCCTTAAACTCGGTATTAAGCCGGTTATACTTGCGCTTTAGCGTCCTATTAAATAGATATATTAGCACGAGCTTATATACTACTAGGGTGCGGAGAGCTAAAATACAGTTAGAGCCCTTTAAATGATTTAGCAGAAAAGAACAGGTTATTTAAGTTAGCCTATAAACTGGCTAGCTTAACCTTAATATCCTATTTTAGCTTATAAAGATTAGGGCCATCTCTACCTAGTATACTACCGTTAATCTGCGTATTGGCATCTCCCTTATTTGCAGCGGTTAAAGAAGCTTTAGGTGTCTAGTCTCTAGAAGGCATTATAATGCGGCTTTTAAGAGAGCCCGCTCCGCGCTAGGGCACTAGACGCTATATTATAGGTAGAGCTTATAGTAGTTATATAAGGTAGGGTATATTTCTAGGCAGTATATATTTAGAGAAATTAAGGCTGAGGCAAGCTTAATATAGCTATGTTTTTAAAAATAAAGAGGCTGTAGTATTGGTTTAGGCGGCTATAGAAGTTTAAAAGATTAAGCGAATAATAGCAGGAAATAAAAGAAAAAGGCGCGTAAATGAGAGTACGGTATTATAGGGCTAGAGTGACAATAGCTATGTTATAGATGGCTTAATATACAATTTAGACTACGGGACCTATATATAAATAAGTTTAGCGAATATCTTTAATATAAAGCGTAGTAGCTATAAGTAGGATCTAGGATACTAGTTTTGGGTTGCCTATGTAGTAGATATAACAGCTTACCTAAAAAAATTGCTTTATTAGTGATATAGCTTAAAAATAGGTTGTACTTTAGGTAAAAGGGCATCCTAAAGGATAAAATACTATATTGTATTTTACTTTGTTTTATATAATCTTAGACTTTTTATAATGTCTTAGATTATTCCCTTACCTCTCTCTACTATGCACTTTACCTTATCTTATACTTGTGGGATAAAATACTATATTATATTTCACTTTTTTTATATAATCTTGGACCTTTTATAATGTCTTAGATTATTCCCCCGCCTCTCTCTACTATATATTTTACCTTACCTTATACTTATGGAATAAAATGCTATATTATATTTCACTTTTTTGTATAATCTTAGACATTTTTTAATGTCTTAGATTGTCCTAAACTTATTCCCCTACCTCTTTAGAGCTGCTTTACTAACTAGTTATAACATGAAGAATAGAATTATTAGCTCTTTTATTGTTATATATCTAGTTTAGTTACTTAAGTATACCTATTAGGACATTATTATCCTGTCTATAACTCTTTAGCTTCCTATATAATGTATATAACAATAATGTTTTAAGGCTTCTACTGCGGGTTACACTTATTTTTATATGCTTTGCTATTTACATCTTATAATTTTATTTACTTAGTTAGCAGCGCAAATCTTATATCTTATCTCGCTATAGACCTTTTGTTCCGTTTCTTACTTTAAGTCTTATATTTTATTCTACTGCCTATATTAAAGCTTATATCTTATCCTACTTCTTATATTAAGACTTATATTCTATTCTATTCCTTATATCGCTTTTATATCGCTCTCGTTAGCATACGCTATTATCTTAAGTTAACACTATTAGCACACCTTCTTATTATAACTATTAGGATTATTTTATTAGATTATTGCTAATTATTTAATATATTATCCGCTCTACTGTCTTTATAAGTTACTTCGTACCATCCTATATAAAGCTTTTACCCGCTTATAAGTATATAGGGTTCCTAACTATAATGGCGGCGCTATACCTAGAATTTAGTTGGTACTTAACTACTGCAACTAATAAGAACTTATTATAAATAAGTGGTCCAAAGCTGTAATAAGGACTCGCGATTAACGAAAAAATATATAAAGAAATTCTCTAATACTATACTAGCGAAATTAATAAAGCGTTTAGCGGTAGGTTGCTAGCGTCTAGGCCCGTGTAAAATGGAGTTAAGCGCATAGTCTTTAACCTTCTCGATACTAAGTATGGGCACGTATTTAAGAGATCCGATCTACCATTAAAGTTTAAAGCTTTTACTATTGCTGCTAAAAAATCTATATAGCGATATGTAATGACCAATAGATATAGAGGCGCGGAGGTTATAATAGCTGATATTGTTTAAAAGTATAGCGCCTTGTCTTCTAGAGAGTAGTTTATTAACTTATTTAGATTAAGGGCAACCTCTAAGGCTGCCTAGGTGCTTAGTAGTCTGTTTATTAAAGTCCTATAATAGTTAAATACCACACCTACACCATTTTATAAAATAAGCTTTGCTATATATAGCTACTTAAATAAACGGCCATTAAATAGGGCCCCCATTCTATACGGATTTGTATTAAAAACTAAGCATAAGTATCTATTGTCCAATTCTCTAGAGAAAATTAATATATATTACTGTAGATATAATAAGCTATAGGCCGCAATAAGTAGAAACTTCTTAGTGGATAAATATAGGGATGGCTAGACTATAGTAGATCTGACTACTAGTACACTAATTCTTAACTATATAAACCTAGCATTTACGGTACTTTCTATAAAGAAGGCCGGACTTAATATAATTATAATTAGAGTTAAAGATCCTAATCGGATTATAAAGCGTAAGAGACTTTACGATTTATATAAGATTGTATAAGATTGTATAGATTTATCTAACGTACGTTTATAGGTATAAAATTTAATAAGGGTAATTCTAAGTCTAACTTTAACCCTAATATTATACAGCTAGTGCTAACTAGGAGAAGAATAGGCATACCTACTCTAGGTTAAACTAGTTATAAGCAGTTAAGCCTAAAGTTTACGCCACCTATATCTAAGTAGTTAAATCCAAAGCCTACGTTAACCCTAAAGTCCACGCTATCTATACCTGCTGGTGTATTATTAGCCGTATGGCCGGCTATAATTAAAACTGCTTATAGCTGGACCCGTAGTAGTAAAGACTAGCCCCTACTAAATAAATTAGAGCTCTTAAAAGGCGTAGATCTGGATAAAGTGTAAATATTTAAGATAATGCTATGGGATGAGATAAAAGGATAGTGTAATAAATAGCCAAAGTTTAATCGCGAAATGTTTATTAATACATTATACGAGGATATAAATAATAACCCTAACCTAGTTTATATTAGGGAAATTAATCTTAACCGTATATGGGAGCGCCGCCACTTTAACGCCTTAATTAACCCTATTTTAACTAATAAGGAATTAGAAGATGAGCACGAGGATAAAATTAAGGAGGTTAATTAGGAAGTTAACCACCTAAAGGACGTGTAAGAAGCATATATTAACCTAATATTATAGGTAAAGGCGCTACAGTTCCTCTTATTTCCGTTAACTATTTGTAACACTCTTTAAGACGCAACCTTTTACTTACACGGCATAAAAAAGGGTAAAGCTATATAGATATATTAGCTGCTTAGTGTTACCTATACTCTTTAAAATTGTATAACCTTAGGTAGGACTTTTCTTGCGGATATAATGGGTTTAGGTAAGATACTTTAAATGCTTTTAATCTGGTATACTGGCGTGTTAATAACCAAAATTAACCTTAACTGGCTTAATTAAAAAAATTAAAAAGGTAGAGATAAAAGTCTCTACCTTGCCCCTAGTATAAATAAACACCCGCAGCCGCCTAACGCCTAATGCCCAAGTTAAATAAATAGTATACTATAGTGCTGTTGTGTTAAGGGAAGTATCGCTAGAAAATTCCTCAACCGGCTAGTAGGACTAACTATATACATTACTAGACAGAATTTACTACCCTAAGCGGTTAAAGATGTTAAATTATAGTTTAAGACCTTAGAACTAAATAATTTTATTTTTAAAGGTAAACTATAAATCTGCGTATACTATTCGTGTAACGGAACCTTATAGTAGGAACTACGGCAGGTTCGTTAATAGGCTAGGTATATAGGTAATGCAGGAAGTTAACAACGTAATAATAACTAGTAGAGTGGTTGCCTAATAGATTAACTCTAATTATATTTTAAGAATTACTATAAGGAAGGAACTATCTAGGTAGGGATTAAGGGTCCTTAAATACACAACCATACTCCTATAAAAGTCGTTGCTCTATCTACTTCATCTGCTCTATTTGCTCTATAGCAGATCTTATAGATTACCCAAATTATATAGATTATATCACGTGACCTTACTTACTATTCCTCGTTATATAGTTCTATCGGTTTTATCTTAGACCGTGCTTATATTAACCAACTAGCTTCTTCTAACTCCTCTTTAAGTAGTTATAATATTGTACTTAAAGCGTTTATAATACCATCTCCCTCCTCCTTATCTTTGTCCTTAAAGATTCCTAATATCTCTAAGTTATTTATTAAAGGTATAATATCCGTCTAATTAACTTAGTTAATATTATTACTTATTATACCTAAAGCATCTTCTTCTTTATCTACAGCTCGTTAGTCTTGTACCGTTACTGCGATATTATCTCTTAGTAAGATAATGCCGTTTCTATATTCTTATTGTGCAAAAAAGGGGTTAGTCTATATTATATTAGCGAGTCCTTCCTCCTAATAACCGTCCTTTTACTTAGAGTGCACTAAAGCGAATATTTGGTTGTTCTGCGACGTTTACTTGGTTTCTAACACTAAATATACGCGTCTTGTTTTTCTAAATAGTTTTTAAGTTCCCTAAGTAATTTATTATAGGGTCTTAGGTTTAATTTACTGCTATAAAACTTAATAATAAGCTTTTAGTAGCGCTGGCGAAACTTTATCGTTCTTATAACGCTAAGAAAGAGGCTGCTAATGCCTAATAACATGCTCTTAATTCTCGTCTTACTGCGTCTACTTAATTAATCCGTCTTAAGAAAGTTTATAAGAAGGTGCGTTTTAAGAAGTAGAAACTTGTAAAATAAGGTTTATAGGAACTTGGCGATAAAAGAACGGATTCTCTTTTAATAGAGAAGAAAACAACTCTAAATACCTCGGCAGGTGCTCTTCCTATATCCCTCTTAGGTGGCTTATTTTTTGGTAATCCTTCTTTATTAATACTGCCTAACCTTTTTTCTTCCGATACTCCTATACCTTTCCTATAGTATTCTTTAGATTCTCTAGTAGCTCCTAGGTAGTCTTATTATAGCCTATCTACTTAACTTTATACTATATTTTATTGTCTATATCCTTATAACTAATAATCTTTAAAACTTACCATTTATCTTCCTCTTGTTCTCTATACGTGTCTACTTTATAGGCTAGTGGCTTAATATTTCTATATACTGGCTCTAGTATCGCGATGTGCTATATAGGGTAGATCTTCATTTTAGCTAGTAGGTTTAACTTAAACGTAACTAGTAAAATTCTTTTTATAATTTTAAAGGGTCCTAATCTAACGTGGTCTAATTTCTTACTTAGCCGTTAACTCTTAAAATTTTTATATAGTAGCTATACTTTATCTCCCTCCTTAAGATCTAGTCCCTTAGATCTCCTAGCGTTGTAGTACCTTTTTATTTTTTGCTGTACTACCTTAGCTGTTTCCATAAGGTTTATATAAAGATTTATTAACGTCTCCATTCTTTACTTAATATAGCGATAATAATGTTCTTGGCTTATATCCATAATTCGCCTTAAAGGGTAATGTGCCTATCCCTTTCTGTGGTATTGCGTTGTATACGAACTATATAACTAGTAATAGCGATACCTAATTGTTTTGTATATAATTAATATAGTGCCTTAGATACTGCTCTAGTATCTAATTTAATCTTTCTGTTTAACTGTCTGTCTGCGGATAATATATAGTAGAAGTTACTGCTTAAACTCCTTATTCTACTAAGAATACTTCCTAAAATACTGCTATAAATCTTAGATCTCTATCCGATATAATCTTACTTAGTACTTTATATCTTATAAATACTTTTTTAATATAGATTCTAGCGACATCTTCTACTAAGATTTCTTCTATATATGCTATAAAGTATCCCCACTTCGTTAGCTTATCTACTATTACTAAAATTATATTATAATCTTATCTAGTAATAGGATCTTTTAATTTTAGTAACTTTATAATAAAGTTCTATAATATAACTTCCTAGGCCGTCGAAAACGGACTCTGCACCTGTACGTGGTGACGGCTACGAACCTGAGACTTCTCAGAGCCAACGCAGAGACGTCGCACAGCGTGCGGACAGGACCTGGTGGTGGTTGTGGGCGTTGAGGGCGGTGGTGAAAAATTTTCGGATGGTGAGATCTTGAAAACCACTACTGTTGGCTCTCTACAATACGACGACTACTACGCTGTTCTCCTATCCAGGGCACCTGTACGATCCAACGTGGATGCGCAGCATTCGATAACATCCCCCGACCCCTAATTGAAAGCATTGACGACCTTATATTAACGAACAAGATATGAACGAACGAACGAATAAACGAGCAAATATACGGCCCCTCCTAACCCCCAGGGCGATCGCCCGCGGAGTATGCGGTCACTCGCCATCAAAAAAACGACTAAGTACTACCTACAAGCCTGGATAGCACCGTACGGTTTTCCTTGTCTCCTTTCGACGGAGTGGTAACCCTTAGAGAGGGCCTAGCAGCTGGGGCCTATGTATAAAAGATACCCAGGCACACATATCCCGCTTACCTGTAGTGGTAGTTTATAGATGGATGAATCCCCCTTACGCCTTTAATGGCCCTAGGGGGGGGGAGGTAAGGCGTATATGGCAATGGTTAATAAGAGATAACATATAGGGGATGGTTAAAACACGGGAAACAATAATAAGATAAAACACGGCAATTAGTCAATTGGCAAGGACTGTATGTCCTGGTAAAGGAAGTAGTGGTTCCTAAGGAGTTCAAATCATCCAAGGAGGACAGGACGTAGCCGTAGGCCCGCAGGGCCGCCGCTACGGACGGACATGGCAAAACAGGGGTTTTTCATCCTACTGAGGTGGCTCATAGGGTTTTTCCGTCCCCTACATCAACAAGGGTTTTCTTCTTGTCAATTTATAAGTTTCCCTTGTGTACGGAGTAGTCTGCGTGGGCCTAGATAGGATCCGTATCAGACGTTAATTAAAGAACTTACTACTAATATAACTTCCTATAGTCTTTTTAGTACTTTAATAGGTTATAGCCCTCCGTATAGCTTATGCCTTATTAGTTTATTTCTTTAGCAATCTAAATATTCCTTAGTAACTTATCTTACTAATTCCTAGATTTTATTAATAATATACTCCTCTTAGAGTTTTAACACTAAGCCTATAGCTCTATTATGTCCTTAGGTTAATTCCTTATAAAATAACTTAATAAACTCTTTTATAATGTTTCTTAGTATATATATTACTTCTTAATTTTCGTACTACTCTAAGTTTAGATCCTCTGCCTATACATTTTAGATCTTTTATAACTATGCACTCTCTAATACCTTATAGGTTTAACTAATTTCTCTTATTGCTGCGATTTTTGGATAATTGTATCTAATTAATCCGTCTATATTTTTTCGCAGTAAAGCCCCTAATGGCTTTTCGTTATTTTATAGTTTAGCTTTTCTACTTAAAGCGTCTGCTTATATATTATCTGTACCCTTAGTATACTAAATCTTAAAATAGTATTTTATAAGCATTTCTGCCTATCTAACCTATCTCTAGTTAAGTTCTTTTATTATTAGGAACCCCGTTAGGTTCTTATAATCCGTTTTAACTATAAATAGTTTCTCTATACCTTATAAGAATGCTCTTTATTTTTAAAGTGCTATAACTATACCTAACAACTTCTTATTATAGATATTATAGTTTAGTTCTAGTGG
>Ga0307515_10011987_pt1 | contig 16368 bp, 15 predicted proteins | sample 17_EM_MG_FD_194513 | JGI IMG/M metagenome (GOLD analysis project Ga0307515, IMG submission 194513) | Populus trichocarpa ectomycorrhiza microbial communities from riparian zone in the Pacific Northwest, United States - 17_EM | ecosystem: Host-associated > Plants > Roots > Unclassified | place...
ACTACTAGAAGACCAGCCAGGGGTGCTTGTGTCAAGTATCCAATAGCTCCCAGACCACCATCTGACCGTGACGGGTCCCATAAGAATTCCAGTTGGAGTGCTGACTATGCAATAGTAACATGAGCAAACACTGCATGCAGACAAATAATCAAGTACTTACTAGCTTGATATCATCGCCTTGTTGTTTACATGCATCGCATATCGCTTGATACAAGGATTTGGGATGCATTTTAGCGGCTGAACTCAATATCGTCTCAAATGCATTAGAGACAGCGCATTGTCCAATGCTGGCACCATCAAGGTCATCAGGAAGAGGAATGCCAAAAAGCATGGTGGTTGGTCGCAAGGAGGAAGAGATTTCATAGCTCGTGTACCTGTATGGTCGTATCAAGGAAGTAAAACTTTCGTCTAGCCTTTCAGCCAGGGACGCGGCTTCCATCGATGCGTCCACGGAGGATGATACAATGGAGAGTTGTGATGATGTCACATTCAGAACCTGGGCAAGGTCGCTGACAGAGCGTCGCAGAAAATAATGGTCGTCAGGTGGCAGCTATGAGTGAAGGCATGGGATTGTGTACCTGTGCATAGCAGAGAAGGCAGATACAATGTGCTTTAGAGCAGCAATGCATTTCCTACCGTGCTCTGCACAGGCCTATGACATACGATGGTTAGTGACTATTGGATATTGACCCAACGTACTAACCTCAGTGTGCTGTGCAGCTTCATTTTTAATTTTATATTTCTCGTCATTTAATCTTTGAACTTTCTGCCGGTACGTGGAATCTGAGCGGTGTGAGGCAATGATTGATGAAATTATTATGTTGTTTACCTGCACTGAGGAAACTTGGAGTATCATGAGGCTTCTCATTTCTCGGTTTGTCCAGGAAACGAGATAGTAGGTTCGAGCGAGGCTTGTTTTCTCTCTTCGATGATGAGGGCATGGAGGGATTCTAAAATGGAAATAGTACCTAATCTCTACACATTACAATATCGGTGGCTTACCTCCTTCTCCCGTGCTTCAACAGCCAACCTTTTGGCGAGGGACTCGGCAGTTGCGACCTCTGCGACTGGCTGATTCATCACCACACCCCACCTTTCAAAGTGACTAGGACCCTCTTCCGTCCAGAATTCGTCCGTTAGAGCCTTGTACGCTGCGTTCAATTTTGCGAATCCCCGCCTTCGTTCTTCTAGTTCTACAAAGGGTATTGAGAATATTAAATATATCTTAAGAGGCTGCTGTTACCATCATGCAGGAGTTCGCGTGTCTTCTGGGCCAACCCTTGCAGCTGCCCATTGCCAGGTGGGTCGGGAATCCGGAGTCCACTGAGATCATCGAGGCTACCCAGAACGATGATGGGTGCGTAGAGGAACATGATATGCTACTTACTATGCCTTCTCGATCTCAACTCTATACCAGGGTTAGGGAGAATTGTTTTCACGAATTTGGGAGACATACCGTCGTCGCCAAAAGTCCACAAACGGTTCCAAACGTTGGGATTCAGCGAATAGGACTTGATGTGGGTATGTTTCTGGATGCATCGTTGTCGTCCAGGTCAAAGGCTGACACGTGCTTGCCAGCCTGCTCATGCATGGTGAACGGAGTGAGATCGAAAGGAAGAGTGCCGTCGAATGGTAATTGTACACGAGTTGGAAGGTCTAAATCTTAGACGAAGTCCAACAGAGAGATCGAGGACGGTGACGAGGGGCTATGAATGCCCGCAAGAGAGGATAATCGAAGTGGAAATCCGAGATAACAAGGGAAGGTCGCCGTAATACAGGACCTAAGGCGACACAGCGCAAGGTGTCAGAATTTGTGCTTCTCATTTTGCCTACTGCAGTATGTCCTCGCTACTAATTGTTCAATTTACGTATTTGCTAGACCCAACCACATTTGGCTTGCACCTGTCGATTGCATTGGCTACCACTGTGTACTCCTTCCATATCTCGTACGTGAGCCCGCTTCGTGAAACACCATCAGATTAATTAAAACTCCGAAAAAGTTTACTCTCTTCCACGCTATTTGTCGGAGGCGAGGGAAAATAGGGCATCGAAGAAATTGGGAGAAAGTACTTCAGTAGCTCCACCGAAGCGGGAGGTGCTACAAGATGGACGGTCCGGTGACGGGCCTAAGTAAATCGGGAATGCATAATTAGAAGTATTCATCGCATTACGCGACAATATACAGAAAGAAAATTGAGGAGAAGAATACACACACCATTGGTGCACCAGAAATCTTACCAACCCTGTTTCGTGATTAGAAGCAGCCGAATCTGAATGCGCCGGAGCATTTTTTCGAGCGAGGTACCCCTTATGCCGCATACGCAGGTCCTAGAGCGATGTATCAACAGAATTCTATAAGGCGACCTGCAATACAGAATGCTTCCCACGAGAACCGTTGCCCCCAACTTTGGTGCGAGGTAGGGACTCGACATTGAATCTCATACAATATGCCACCATGGAGAAAGCGTACACATAAGTTCGCACGCAATTTTATAACCCTTGCCATGCACGGTGGTATGTATTCGCAGTAAAGAAAGGCAAGTTCATGAAGTCGGCGGTGGTAATGATCGATTCACGAAGTAAAAGCATTTAACGATTAACTCTGACCCCTATATCGTACTTAGGCTCAAGCCCATTGGCGACAGTGGAGCATTCAACACAACCCCCGAAGTAGAGTACCAGACCGAAACGAAAATCAAAATAAGAACAGCATGTACATATGTATATATACGGTACACTACTCGAAAAGCCAGCCCAGCGTAAATGCGAGATGCCGCAGAACAACAAAGTCCCAGAGGCATAAATAGCAGTCGTCACCGTACGATCGAAAATGTCTAACTGTTTGCTGCACCTGCACCTACACCCGCACCTTCTCTTCGGTGCTTGAACTTCCCTTGAGTCGGGCCGGGTGTAGTCGGTTCTTCTGTCTCTTCGATTGTGTCCTCTTCCTTGAAACCCCACTTGCCGACGGGCGGGCTTACTTGGTCAAGAGCTTTCTCCAGGGCTTTATCTCCTCTCCGCTTGAGTCGCTCCTTCATAGCCGCCTTGAGTGAATCGATGTATAGTTCGTACTTGACGGTCTCCGTTAGTAGGTAAGAGGAGCGCTTGTTCCAGTTGTCTACAGCCTTGGCGAGGTTGGTCGACTTGGGTGGGTACTAGAACGGCGCCATCGGCTATCAGCAATTATCGCGTCGCACTAGGGACAGCCACCCACAAGAGCAGTCATGGGTGCCTTCAAGGCGTCGTGTTTCTTCAGCTCCTCTTTGAGAGCCTCGGTCTGTCGTTGAAGACTTTCCAGCTGCCCCTCCTCATCAAGGTTGGAGATATGCATATTGGGCATGGGAGCCTTCCACTCGTTGATGTATATGCGTTCGGTGTAAGGGCTTGATCCACCACGAAGGGTAGAAAAGCCATCTCCGATTCGAACCGCCAGCCGACTACGCTGACTGCGCAAGCTAAAGGTATCAGCGGAATACTCGCCGTTGGCACGGTTCTCGCGTCCCCTCGCCAGTGTCTGCTCGACTTCAGCGATGCCCTCACCGTCGTCCTGCGCATGTGCATCTTCCTCGACGCGGCTCCATCCGTGCTCGATATTCGAGACACCACCGGGTAGAGGCTCTTTACTCTGCCTCGCCGCCCAGTAATTGCAGGTTGATACCCACTCGTTGGCGAGCTCCTCTGTACCAGCTTGGAAGAAGTACACCGCTCCATCTGCAAGGCTGAGAACGAAACAGTTCGGGCGCTTGGCTATCCCAGGAGGAGGCAGAATATGCGCCAGAGAGTGGCTAAGCATACATTCTCCAACCTGATTGGCGTTCTTTGCCCAATTGCCTCCACCGACCACTCCGCCTCCGCCGCCTCCACGAGACGACCCTCCAAACACAAACATGCTGAGCTGTCCTTTTTGGATGACGACGAAGACGTCCATCCACTTGTTGTTCTTCGCCTTCTTGCCGACCATCTCCCATGCCTGTCGTTTGCATAGCATGCCTTCCTTCGCCCAAGGCGCACCAAACAATGCAAGCTCCTCATCAGATATTGAAACTGAGGTCGAATGGGAATTATCAGACGCGACGCTCTTCGTATCGCTCTCGTGCGTCTCTTTGATGATTGTGTGCGTGAGGTTGGACGCAAAACCGGGGGCAGTGAACAATGTTGAGCTCGAGGCGGTCGTGCCCTACATCGCTTTGTCACTTTTAACTGCATAGGTCAGTGACAGATCGACTTACGTCGTTGAAGGAAGTAGCAACGCTTGGACTAGGACTAACCCGTCCTTCGATACTGCTACTACTACCGTTCGCAGGACCTTGGACGTTGATCAGGCCCTGTAAACCGCGGATGCTCCCTCGTTTGAGGTTAGCAATCCGGTCATTCCCGGCCCGTCGTTGCGAAAGTCCGCGGCCGAGTGAAGCACCGCCAGGAGAGAGCATCCCTGCGGAAGAAACGGGCTGGAGTATTTGCTGTTTCTTGACATCGGTATAAATATCCTACAGTTGCGGATCAGGACGACCCCCTTTGGTCGATGAAACTAGGCCCTACGCACCTTGAGGTAACCTTGCACCTCAGCTTCCCATCCCTTCGTAAACTGGATGCCGCTGATACTCCCCTGCCCACTGCCGTGTTTCCGCCCGAGCGAGCTGAGTGGCGTGGCATTGAGCCCGGCCTCACTAATGCTCGCATTGGATACATTGACGCTGGGAGAACCAATAGGTGCACTAAGATGCACCGCAGATCCCGAGGCGGCTTTCCATGAGTGCATACTCCCCGATCGTTTTGACTTGATAGTTGCAAGTGGATCCGCCAGCGGGCGGCCGTGTTCCAAGGTGTCGTCTGCTATGGGCGCTGGGGAAGCGGAGCGCACAGGCGTACTGGACGTGGAAGGTCGGCTGGAGGAAGATGACGCGACCGGGTTAGAGGTAGAGGTCGAGGAGGGCAAGTGGGCTGGTCGATCGAGCGTCCCTATCGTATTGCTTAGGAATTCCTGTTTGGTCATGTGCGAAGAGAGCTCGGCGATGTGCAAGTCGGTGTTGAGCAGGAGGAGAGAATAGACGACTTGATGGACGTTGCCTGTACAAAGCGGTGACATTCAATGAACCGGCAGATGCAGAGGGGCAAGAAGAAGGGACACACTGGCGCTTCCCAGAGGGCAATTTAGATTATGCTCAAAGTATCTCCGACTAAACTCGATGAGTATCCGATCGATGACTTGCGTCTCTCCTCTCAAGTACAACTTCGCACACAAGCGCCTGGGCAATCACCCCAATAACTCATCAGTACCCCGTCGATGAAAGGAAAAACAACACACCGGAATGCCATATCAACTCGCAACCCCCCAAACTCAAACTTGTCCATATACTTCCTTAATACCACAGCATTGAACTGCTCCGGCTGACCCATCCACTCACTAAACCGCTCCCTCGCTCTGAAGGTTTCATCCTCCTCCCATATCCTCTGGGCGACCCGTGCGGCTTTGAGCTCCACGGCCTCTGGTTCATCCACACTATGGCTTCCACGCGTGGGGAACTTGGTCGATACGAGGTCGTCCGCTGTGATATCCCTATCCCTATTGGGAGACGAAGTAGAGTGCCGCCCTGGGATGAGGCGGACAGTTCGTACCCCCTCATCCGCGTAGGTGACCCCAGGCACGAGGGTAGGTTCAGAACTACTAGCCGCACTCCGTGGCTGCACCTTCGCCTTGCCAGGCAACAACGAATCGCGCGAGGGGCTGGTAAGTGACACGGTCGGCTCCCTACGGTCTCTTCCACGCACGGTGGCAGTAGAGCCTGAGGGCGGCATTGTTACAGCTGACGGCCTGCGCTCCAAGTTTGCCCCTCCTCCCGATCCCGAGGTAGAACCGGATCCTGAACCGCGTAGAGTGGCCACGCGTGGACTTTGTGCTGGTATCGTTCCCACGCCCAGGCCGGTTACATTGGCAGCTCGGGTGGAGGAGTTGGTCCGACTCCCTCTTCGGACTGTACCACTTCCCCCACCTGAGACTGGGGCGGAAGCCGTAGAGCTAATGCTCAGAGCAGGGCTGAGGAGTGCACCACTATTCGGTGAATTCGAGAGCACGGGCGATAATGTGAGGCTCGGTGCGACACCCACGCTAGTGCTAGGCAACGATAGGGGTAAGAGATCGGGTTTGGATCCCTTCCTCTGTCTACTTGCAGTCTTTTGGCTGGGTGCAGGTAATATTCCTTCCAGCGCAATCTTCCGGCGTACCTTCCCTGCAGGTCTAACCCCCGGTGAAGAAGCACCAGTGCCTGAAGTGACAGAACCGGGGTCTTTGATCTCCAAACTTGCGATGTGGGCATCGAATCCACTAAGCGCGTTCTCCCAGTCCTTCGCCGCAGCGGTTTTTGGGTCTGATACCTCCTTCTGGTGTGGAGGATTGGACGGGGAAGAAAGGGGTGAGCTGTTACCGAGGATTTTATGCCACTGCTCAACATCGCCGACGCTCATACTCCGTCGTCTCCTTCCGTCCCGGGAGCGATTAAGGCCTCGTTGCGCAGATGATGGGGCGAGGGTCTGCTTTACATGTGACTGGGATGTACCTTGGGTAGAGATAGAAGGTGATGGCGCGGGGGAATGCTGCGGCGTAGGCTGGAAATGAGACTGCGGCGTGCGTGTCTCAGCCGGACTGGGTGGGTTCGAAATGAGCACCATGGAGCTCGTACCATCTGTCGCATCGACATAGACGTCCCCTTCGGAGTCGCTCGATGTGGCTACGACAGTGGTGGTCAGGGTGGTTGCCAGGTTGGCAGGGTCCAGGCAGGGCTTCTTTATTTCTTTCGGGGGCCGTGGGGACAAGGCGGTTTGGTGCGAGGACCGGTATGCCTCCGGAAGCGCAGGGACGGGTGGTGAGGCGGATGACGGATGTTCCGTGTATGCCATGTAGTTGTGATTGTAGTATGGGAGGCCTGCACGGGAGGAGGTGGAGGGTTCCAACTATGCATATTTAAGCATCAGAAGAAAGAAAGATGAGAGGATGAGGGGCGTACGCCTTTCTCTCGCATGGAGCCGTTACCACCAAAGACTTTGGTGAAGAAGTTTGAGGTTTTCGCACGCATGGATTTTGGAGGCTGAGTGAAGTGGGTAAATATATATGAAGGTATAGAGGCGCAGGGAGGGGCAAGCCCACCTTTCCGGTTTCTCGCGAGACGGTTCTCTGCCTAGCATTGACTGTGCCCCAGGCGTCTGCAGCCGACGTTGTGGTCGGTAAACTTGGCAGTGGGGTGTTCCTCTCTCGTTGTTTACGGACAAGGGTCGCGAGGTCGGGGCTGCTGGCGGTGCCTGGGGATCGAAAGAGGCTGCGGCGCTTTAGGTCGAAGTCTTCTGCGTCTTCCGCAGGTTGATGTGGTTTGGGAGGTCTCGGTACTGGTACTGAAGATGACGATAGACCATCTGCGGGGGGTTCTTGTCTCAGAGCGGTATTTTGGATCGAGCAGCTAGGAGCGCTGCTGCCAGCGAGGGCATTAATAGTGTTCGATATTGGAACAGGTGGTGTAGTGTCTGTATTTGTACATTTAGCGGCGGGTGTATGTGGAGCGTTGGGGAGCGTTGGCTGTGACTTTCTAAGTCTCCTAGACGACGCAGGCGACAGCGGGCTCGCGATAGACGCAGCTGGTATTGGACTCATTAGATCGATGTCCCGCTGTTGGTCGTCTATCGTCGGTGCGGTAGGCGGGTCATGCTCGTTTCCGAGAGAGTTTACGTCTCTCCCCTCACAAAGGGTGATCGTGTCCGTGGAGAGCAACGCTTGCTCAAAGTCGATGTCAATGCGTGATGTCCTTCGTAGCGTCTTGTCTCTGTCCTCGGCCAAGACGCCGCGTCGAAACGACGACGGCGGAAGACTCGGGTTTCGCACTCCAGCTCCAGGCCGAAACAGCGTGCCCATGCTCCAGTTATCTCTTTCCGACTGAATCTACCGAGCTGGGTATATAGGCAAAGGCGCGGCCAAGGACGAGAATTTGATCAGGTCCAAGTGGGTAAACAACGAAGGCGAGAGAGGTGCCGGTATCGATTATTATTTGGTAGCAACCATTGACGGTCACATACACCAGTACACCAAATCAGTACACCAGTCAGTACACCAGTAACGCCCTGTCCTTATCTAATTTCCAATACCCCCATCCGTTCCGTTTCAGCATTTACGCGACTCCCACGTCCTTCGGCTAGCCGGGAGCCCCGGATCATTGTTATTGCTCATAGTATTGCGCCTGGTCAGACCAATGTCCGAACAAGCTCTCCTCATTCGCAATGACTCTCTCCCAGTGTTCCGAAGTCAGCCTCAGTCGCAGCACCGAGCACCGATGTAGATGAGTGAACACGACCACTCACAGGTGTGACAATACCATAGCCACGGGACTGGTTCATACACCGATAAGCTCAATCACAAAAAAGTTATCCTACGACAGATGAATTGCAGGGTCCGACACAGAAATAAGGTGGTCCCTGAAAATGCATTATCAGCTCCTACTCTATATGGTTTGATCCTGTTAATAATCTAGGAACCTAAAACCCTCGGTGAGGCCACCCCCGTACCACAACCGTCTACGGGCCACAAATAGTGGTAGGACGACCAACGAAGGGAATAATCTGCAATATTCATGTGTATGGACACGTAGTTTAGGCCGGCCACTAGCGTTCATGCCCTGCCAGCCTGGTTTCTCCAACAGAACACCTTCTGTGACCCATCATGTTAAGTCACACATCGCCCTTATCCCAGCACCCCATCTTCCCGGACTTCAATGCGCCCCGACCTGAGACGGTTGATGCGATCCGGGAAAGAGGGGCGCCGTACAGTCTCACCAGTACGCGACAACACGTCACGAATCGATGCGCCAATATGCTTGAGGATATTACGTGAGTAGAGGAAAACGGGACTATTCGGGCTTGTCGACATAATACCGCAACATTAATGAGAACCGTCGTCCAACCCAGACGTCGAGACCGCATCTCGCTATGCATGTAGACGTTATATCGACACATTTGAGGGGCAAGTCGGCAGACATGTGTCATTTATATTTATATTTATATTTCTTGGGTAGCGCCGTAATTGAGGCGCCGTGTGATGTGTCAGCCTTTGACCCGGACGACAACGATGCATCCAGAAACATACCCACATCAAATCCTATTCGCTGAATCCCAACGTTTGGAACCGTTTGTGGACTTTTGGCGACGACGGTATGTGCCTCCCGGCCCAATTCGTAACATAAATTCTCCCTAACTACTGCCATAGAGTTGAGATCGAGAAGGCATAGTAAGTCGCACCTCGTGTTCCTCTACGCACCTATCATCGTTCTGGGTAGCCTCCATGGTCTCAGTGGACTCCGGATTCCCGACCCACCTGGCAATGGGCAGCTGCAGGGGTTGGCCCAGAAGACACGCGAACTCCTGCTTGATGGTAACAACAACCTCTTGGGATGCATTCAGTATTCTCAATACACCTTGTAGAACTAGAAGAACGAAGACGGGGATTCGCAAAATTGAGCGCAGCGTACAAGGCTCTAACGGACGAAATCTGGACGGAAGAGGGCCCCAGTCATTTTGAAAGGTGGGGTGTGGAAATGAAACAGTCACTACTGCGACTGGAGTCCCCAGCTGCAGAGGTCGCAGCTGCCGAGTCCCTCGCCGAAAGGTTGGCTGTTGAAGCACGGGAAAAGGAGGTAGGCCACCGGTATTGTAATGTGTAGAGCCTGGGTACTATTTTCATTTTAGAACCCCTCCATGTCCTCATTATCGAAGAAAGAAAACCAACGTCGATCGAATGTTCTATCTCGTTTCCTGGACAAAGCTAGAAATGAGAAGCCTTCTGATACTCCAAGTTTCCTTAGTGCAGGTAAAACAACATAGCAATTTCATCATTTATCGGCTGACCCCGTTCAGATTCCGCATACCGGCTGAAAGTTCAAAAACTAAATGACGAGAAATATAACATTCAAAATGAATTTGTACAGCAGACCGTGGTTAATACATTTTGTTCTATATCCAATTTTTACTAACCGTGGTACGTCATAGGGCCATGTAGAGCACGGTAGGAAATGTGTTGTTGCCCTAAAGCACATTGTATCCATCTTCTCTGCCGTGCACAGGTGCGCAATCGCATACCCTCAGTCATGGCTGCCACCTTACCACCATTATTTTCTGCGACGCTCTGTCAGCGACCTTGCGCAGGTTTTGAATGTGACATCATCACAACTCTCCATTGTATCATCCTCCGTGGACGCATCGATGGAAGCTGCGTCCTTGGCTGAAAGGCTAGACGAAAGTTTGACTTCCTTCATACCACCATACCGGTACACGAGCTATGAAATCTCATCCTCCTTGCGACCAACCACCATGCTTTTCGGCTTTCCTCTTCCTGATGACCTTGATGGTGCCAGCATTGGACAACGTGCGGTCTCTAATGCATTTGAGACGATATTGAGTTCAGCTGCTAAAATGCATCCCAATTCCTTGTATCAAGCGATATGCGATGCACTTATGCAACAAGGCGATGATATCAAGCTAGTAAGTACCTGATTGTGTGTCTGCATGCAATGTTTGCTCATGTCAGTGTGCATAGTCGGCACTCCAACTGGAATTCTTATGGGACATGTCCCAGCCAGATGGTGGTCTGGAGGCTATTGATTACTTGTCCAAAGCACCCATTGCTAGTCTTCTAGTAGTCAGTTTACACCCTTGTTTGCTATGGGGAACCACTAACAACATCATAGTATTTTTTGACCCGTCTTCCTGAACCATTTCTGCCACTTCAAGATTCGGGTATCAAAATGCTTGCTAAACCGAATATATATTATATGCTTGTCGTGGTTGGTGATAGGATGGGTGTAACAAGACGTTGCCACCTTGCCAGACTTTTCATCACACTCCAGAGATGTCAACTTGGTTTGGGATCATTGGTGACATCCAATCCTGAAGGGGTCCAAATTCTCATTCGGGTGAGTGATTCTGGACTATTCGATTAATATTCCCTCACCCACCTAAATTCACCCACCAAGACCTTAGACCTGCTCCCTCATTCTAGCATAGCGGGGCATTTTGCCAGTATCCTACCCTATGCCCAATCATTAATCCGTGACGGATATTGGCGGTGGGCGTTACCAGATGCCTTTATCCAAGAGTTGAAGGTTGCTGGACTTCACCAATGAGATGCAATGGCTTTGTGTGTCTCTGCAGAGGCTAATGTGTGTTGGGCGGCAAACTGTATTGACTAGCTAGTCATTCGGCCTTGCCATGAGAGAGGTGGAGAAGAAGCTTTTTGAAGCTTCCTGTTTCGTTCATGTCCATACTCGTGACCATAATTCGTCTGCAAATCTGAAATCATGCGTCGAGCTTGGATACTGATAACAGAATAATGATAATCCGTGGCATAGCAGTGCACCTAACACGTGGTAGTTATGCCACTTTGCCTCCAATGACTGGAATAATCATCGGACAAAGTAAACATTAGTCTATTCAGCGTAACGTGGCCATTTGGGCACACACGGGCATGGCAGACGTACTCCTAGCAAGTCATATTGTGATGCTGTCGTAAGTGAGCTTCAATTTCCGTTCACTGCTGATTGAAGGTCCTCGACCGGCACCATTCGCAATCGTATCATTTCCGCGGCCAGCAGGTTATCGGGTCAGCCTCCACGAAGAATATCGGACGCGGCGGGGACTTTGGGCTCGTGTCGCCGAACTCGAATCCTCCAACACCGAGCACATCACCGGGCGCGGGACCTCCGTTGCTCGTACCCATTCCAAGTCACCGAAGCGGCCCATGCTGTCGTAACCGCCAAACCCTCCATAGGGGCAAGTCGTCATAATTGCCACCTCCGCTGCCGTATCCACCTCTGTACGGGGCAGGGCGGGCAGAAGAGTTCTGGAGTCTGTCGCCGTTAGGGTGCCCAGGAGCTGGTCCTCGAGGACAGAGGACGGCCCAGCGCCGACTCCAGTAGCTCCATATGCAGCTCAACTCATTCCCATACCGCCTCCGTAGCCCTGTGCAGGGTGTCCACCGTATCCACTACCACCATAGTAGCTATATCGGTCGCCTCGGCCGAACTCACCACCACGGGATGGCGGGGGCGGGTACATCCGCCATGTCCGTACGCCCCTCCTTCGTTGTTCAAATAGCCACATCCAGCGCCTTGGAATAAGGTGTGCTGTAGGCGTTGGGTGGTGGCGAGGGAGGACGCCCAGATGACAAGATGGGCCACAGTTGATGAGGTGCTCCTCCGTACGGGCTTAGACTACCACCATTGTTGAAAATCATATTCAGAAGGCATTCAATCATGTGGTTGCCTTGATCATTGGTCAGGGTCCGGAGTTGCGATACTGGGTGGGTAGCGGTTCCCGGAAGGTCCGCTATTAGGGGTTGAGGCGACTGGACATAGCCGGAGGGGCGGAGATTGGGTCGGCTGAGGAACGATCTAGAGATGGACAAGTCGCGGTCAGATAATGAGGTATCAGAAGTAGTAAAGGCACACACTGCGGCCCCGTGTCAGGCAGAGCTCACTGTATCCAACTGAATAGCCACTAATTGCCTCAATAGCGCGCTCTGCGTTGGCGCTACGGACGAATTAGACGATCGCGTACGATTCTCCTGGAGACTTTGAGACTTTGACCTAGGGAGACACGTGTATCAGGGACAATAGAAAAACGCACAAGAGATGAGGTGAACATACGCAATGAATTGGACCGAATGGCTTGAAGATTTACAGGGTGTCCTCGGGGATGAGTGGTGAAAGACCGAGCTAAACGTCCATTAAAGTCGAAGCTGCCAGTAGGTTGGTATACGTCGTTGTATTTGAGAGGCTCCGAAGACGCACTTGGGTCTGGAGCCCCTTCGGCCGAGCAAGTGCTCAAGCAAGCAAAGTAGAAGTGCCGGGGTTATGGTGGGCCCACCGTTGAATCTCAGCGGAAGTCAATCCAGGGGCGGGCAAGCAAGATGCCGGGGATATTTGGATAAGGGCGCTGTGGGCGGTACTGGCCATGCTGGGCCATGATGTTGGACAGCTGCGCGACGCGGGCGACGAGACTCGGTTGCGGTCGTTGCTCTTTGAGAACTGAGAATCAGTGACTGCTCGTGACGCTACGAAGGCGTTGCGTCGTCGTGGGGTCGATCAACGGGGACGACAACGGGGACGACAACAGGGATTTTGCTGGCATTGCTGACTGTGACGCCACCTTATCTTAACGCGAACATTAGAAGTTGGGGGTCAATAGTTATTCCAACCACGTCGAATGTGACCATGTCTACGTCGGTTCCGAAGCGGTGGTGCTTTGTCTTTGCTCTCAACTCTGGTCAACACGTCTGTTCCTCGATTCCCGCTCGCCTCCTGTGCCCCATTCGTCAAATGTGTCCATTTGGAGTACCAAAGGCCCATCATTGGTCTCTGCCAAACTCATCTGATCCGACGCCAACGTGAGGCCGCCAACGTGAGGCCGCCCGGCATCCTCTTAAGGACATAAAGCGTCTCGTTGAAAGATGGGAGGGACCTTGTCTATATTTACGATCCTGGGTGTAAGAAAGGGCAGATCGATGCAGGCGCGAAGGAAATTCGCGTCACCAGCGTCGCTAAGTCAGCGAAAGAGTCGGATCTGGAGGGCCTGTTGTTCAAGGTCAACCCGAGTCCCACTGGTGCCCAATTTGACTAAGGTGAGTGTTGCAGTATGGTCAAGTAAATGAGGTGCGATTGGTCCCCGCCGCTGGTGGTAACCAAACGACCTTCGGAAATTCTCCATACCACGGAGATTTGTACTCCAAGGAGAGTACTCCACGAATATATATGTTTAAATTTTAATGCAGGAAGTTGCGCTTGCTCTGAATAACCACCTTGATGGACCCACTACGGTCCAGCAAATCTTCCACTCTCTAGACGGTGTATCTCATAAGTGTGATTATCGAAATGCATCCTTTGGTGAGTCAGGTCTGCGTTTGCTGAATCAATCTTGAGTGTATGCCGATGAACGACATGTTGGCCGATCTCCTCACCAAATCTCCGCCCCATGCTCGTCGCCTGCACTTGTATAAAGGTATCGGAAACTTCTGATGAACCACACGCTCCGCTCACGGCGAGAGCGTGTGTCGGAGATATTAGGTGCGCCGTGCACCGAGCTGTGCGCTGTTCTGTTGCATTGTTGTTTCTTGCGTTGTAGTATCGCCGACGCATTTTTCACGTGCTGTGCGATTTAGCATATAAACATCACACCGTCGATCGACTTTCAGCCACAGGTTGCTGTCCCGCACTGAGTCTAACGACTTTGTAGTATTCGACACTAAGGGTCTGTATGGCATCTCATAAGAGGATGGAAAGGTTTTGAGATGGTTTGTCTCCTCAGTCCTGCACCTGTCCATTGCATCTTTCTGTTCCGTATCTTGCTGAAAGCCCACCACCTGAGGTCGATCTATCTCAACCAACCACCCACTCAACATATTACCCTCCAGTGAATAAAAGAAGCCCACTTTGAAGGGTTTTTCCGCCTTAGCAGAAAACAAATCGAAACCTTTGAAAACCTTGTTCTTTAAAAAGGCGATCCCAACAAAGCCTACGGCCTGACCAGAGCTGCCTCCACCCAACCATTCACCGAGTAGAACCGCGATATCCCTAGTACGTCCAAAGACCGCTGGTGAGCAACACTCTTCATCCTTTAGTAAGAGGTTTGTCATATGTATAGCATACATGTGAACACGAGTGACCCTCACGGTTCTTACCCCTTTGCACTCGTGTGCCATTGACGACGCGACGGACCATGCAGACGCAGGCGCAGGCACGGTTGGGGATTGGCAGATCGACAGGTCCGGTTGACAGATCCGGTTGCCAATTTGGAATCACATGATTTGAGGCTGGGAGTCCAGTTTGTCGAATGATTTTTATTTGTACATTCAACCTTGCCCAACCAAAGCGCAAAATCATCTTTCCTTGGCCATGGAACACCAACCCCTCTATTCTTGTCATGATTGCCATAAAAATAAGCCCAAAGAACAATTCGATCTACGTAAAATAGATAGCCCCTATGGCCGAAAAGGAGAGCCAACCTCCAGGTGCTCGAATGTACTACTAGAAATCAACAAAACCGCCGAAACTCAAAGCGAAAGCGTGTCAATGAAGACCCTGTTCCACCTACGGAAGCCCCAGTCCTGTCTTTTGAGCAATTCACCACCACGTTCACCAAACATGCCCAGAGGGGGATCTCCGTTTTCGGGCGCGTGTTTCAACACAGGAACTGACTGGAGATAATGATAAGGTGACCAAAGCGGCTGTAGGGCATATCTGGGAGGCTACTGGATTCAGATTCACGTTTGTCCATTTCCACCGGAGAATTCAGGTGTTCCTGCTAACCTATGGCTATTACTCAAACAGATTCCGGACTAAGCAACCTCCGAGGAAGAATGGGAACGTCCAACAGGTCTTTGAGTGCTGCCAAACTAGCAAATGAGAAGGACCGCCGACGGCAACCATTGCCAAGAATTGTAATGGGATATATGTTCGTGGAGAATGAGAATGGTCTTTAATGTTTCATGAATTTTTTCCGAATTATGTACAGTTGAAATGCTAATAATGCAAAAGGTCGGTCGACGCTCAATCCTATGCATTATTACATATTTGCATTATCAGATCAAGGTTTGTATTTCAAGGAAAGACGGTCCTAGTTCGACTTGGAATTAAAGAACATATTAATAGTGGTCTGTTTAGTGCCTTCCCTGCTCATCCTCTGGAGGCAGCCTCAGTATCGGCGCAGGACCTGTGCTACCTCGAGTGCACCCTCTGGACATAGAGCCAGACTGTTCTCCTCAAGTAACCAACATGCGTCTATCATCTCCTTGAAAGATGGAAGCACCACTTCGAGCCAATCTTGTTAGAGTTTATTGGTCCTCGCCGCGCGCCGATCTGTGCGCGCTTCTTACGCCCAGTTTTTCACGTGCTTGTATGTAATATAAACTCCGCTGCCACTTTCAGACTCAGCTGTTTCCCCCGAAACGCTGAGCTGTAAGTCGCCTATTTCTTGTTGTATCACGTTGTTACTTATATCGAGTACCTAGCACTATACTCTAGGTACTTAATACAGAGCTGTTTCCCCCGAAACGCTGAGCTCACTATAATCTAGTCTAGGCTATTTACGTCATGCTGTGCCATCATCATTGCATCTAAGAGGTTGATTTTGTAAATATCTTCCGATTCGGTGTCGTCTTGCGCAATAGCGCGGAGGCAGAACTGGCGTCAGTAATGAGCTTTGAAGCTGCGGATAGTCCCAGCATCGAGAGGTTGGATGTGCGATGTGAGACCTGGCTCAAAGTAGATTAATTTCATTTGTTTTGGTTTATACTGAATACTATGGCTGGTAAAGTTGTCCAATGTAAGAGCAATTCGACGGTTT
>Ga0307515_10011988_pt1 | contig 16368 bp, 25 predicted proteins | sample 17_EM_MG_FD_194513 | JGI IMG/M metagenome (GOLD analysis project Ga0307515, IMG submission 194513) | Populus trichocarpa ectomycorrhiza microbial communities from riparian zone in the Pacific Northwest, United States - 17_EM | ecosystem: Host-associated > Plants > Roots > Unclassified | place...
CTGTTGGCTTATTCGTCTTGTCGAGTGCCGGGTTACTCAATACACCGCCTTTCTGTGCCACGCATTGCACGAGCCTAACGCTGATCGGCGCGTATCCGGAGTACACGTAACTGATATCGTTCTCCAGCTCATCTACGTTATCGATATCGTCGATCAACAATCGAAGCGACTTGCGTAAGGAGGCGAAGGGGTACTTCGAGGCGGCAAGCTCGTATGGCGTCGGATTCTGAAGGGGGTTGGGCTGGAGTATACAGAGGGGAGGGGCTGTGAGTGATAGAAGGAGAGGTAGAAGGTTGTACCCGTATGTCTGAACGATAGATGTTAGGATCGAGCGATAAGCGGGAAGATCTGACGCGAACCTGCAGGAAATCGCGCTTTATCCGTTCAAGAATCTTCGTTTTTATCCCACCCGATGTGATACTTGCCAGGCACAGAAGCCTAACGACTGTCTGCATTTCTGCTCCCTGCGCAATCATATCCTCGATCGAGGTAATCTGGTTCGCTGCATTGTACGACGCGAGGAGATCTAGAGACGGATCATCCGCAAAGTCAGCAGCTCCCTTCATACGAGAGGAAATGACCAAATACTCTGTTGAATTTCAAGAGACCTGTTAAATTCCGCCGTCCGTGTGAGCGGAACCAACATCTCGGAGAGGCGCGTGTCTAAGACACTGATCAGATGGCAGTATCGAGGGGTTCTGAGGCCAGGTGCTCACGTAAGCCTAACGATTGATGCTCGGTTTGCAGCCCACCCAGCTTCCCCACAAAGTCTTTCAATTGTGCGACAGTCTTAGCTTGGTGCCGGCGCTAGAAGCGATGGAAGATTATCAGCGGACGTTGGAAAGGCATTACGGATCGCCTAAACTTTGTAATCCTCGTCCAACCGGTGTGCGACCCTGTTTAGTTTCTTTCCGACGGCCGAGAAGTTTAGATCCCTCAACTCTTCGAAAAGCAGATCTGTCGAGGCTGAGAGATTGTGCTTCTTCTTCTTATCTCGATTGATCAGTCCAGTTGTAGAACCGGAGGCGGTAGGAGAAGTCGATGTGCCGGCAGTAGGTTGAGCACCTGGACCAGTCGGAGGTGCAAGAACGGATTGCGGCAGCTCTACATAGGCTGGAAGTTTCGTTAATGACAATTCTGGATGGAGAGCGCGGGGGTTACTCGCAATTCTTGATGCCAATCAACTCGTCTACAAGGCCCTCATAAGTCAATTGAGTAAGAAGTGGTGTGATCATATCGACCCTCCGATCCAGGATTATCAGGGAATCAAACTTGTCGGAGGCAATGGAGGGGTCATTGTCCGTAGGCAGGAGAGTTGATTCCTTGTCCAGTAGTTGCGAGAGCCGCTGATAAAGATGGAGGCAAGGTGAGGGGAGATCCTCCGTATGGAAATTTCAAATTCGAAAGACTAACAAGGGCGAAATTTCCCTTTCCGAGGATTCGAGGGAAAGGTCCAAACAATTTCTGAAGAGTTACCAGCGCTTGTGCGGAGTCGTATATGCTCGTTTCGTCACCGTCCTAGTTTCGTTCTGTGAGGAGCCAGTCCATCTAATCAAAGCCGGGTACGTACCACCCAGATTTCCTTGAACGCGTTGTCATTCTCCAACGAGACCACATCCTCCGCGAGGGGGATGAATTGGAGATTGTACGAAGAGATACTGACCTCCCCCAACACGCCCTCTTCTTCTAAAATCCGGTTGACCAGAGTCGAAGCGCGCGGGATCAGTATGAGGGTGTACGCGTGTTTCTGAGATTCCTTTACGTGTCTCTTGATCTGATCTGTCCGCAGAGGCTATCAGCGCGGACGATGGCGGGGTGCGAAATAAGGGACTTGCCAGCGACGATCTTGATATTACGAATGAGAGGACGACAGAGGTATACGACATTAGTTGTGGCAGAGACCAGGGGTCCAGATTCAAGCCAGAACATCTTGTCTACCCCATGGTGCTTTCAATTAATGTGAGGCCGACGCAATCTCGCTGCGAGGAGAGAGAAACTGGGCTCACTTTTAGGAGAGACACATCCGTGACCAGACCTAACGGCCCTGCAATCGAATTATCTAGCACAAGTGTCTTTGCACCATTAACCTTTGAGAGGAAACACTCCGAATCAGCCTCCCCGTCCGTCTTTGCGCGGCCGCGAGATCCAGCTAAAGCGCACCGAGTTCAGTGAGTCGATCAGCGCCTTTCTCCCAATCTCCTTAAGCACGGAAACGTCTGGACCCGGTTCTTCATCTTGTTCCAGCCTGGATAGGTGAGGGACCCGCTGTTCGTCCTTGGCCGAGGTTGCTATAGAGGAGGCAGCCATGTCACGTGGCGTCGATCACCGATCTCCCGCCCCATTGCGCGGACGATCACACCGATGAAGTATTCTATGTCAAAATTGTTTTCCAGCAACTCACTGCGCGGTGACAGCGATTCATACGTGTCAACGTCACCAAACATTCGATACAGCCCCTACCATTGGCCGTCAAGTTACAACTAAATGAGGGTACAATTGAACAAAGGCGAAACACGAGGGAAGGGGAAAGATTCCTGGATGCGGGGCGGGAAAACGGGGCAACGGACGAAATTGTGAAGGGGATTGAACCGGGCTAAAAAGAGACGGTATGACTCCTGCGTATAACTTTGTGACAGTATTACGACCGAGATAATCAAGTCTGAGCTAGTTTGACATCCGGTTTCACAGCAAATACGAGGGGCGTACCTACCCCTCCTCTCCTCTTGTAGAGATTCATTCGTGACCGATGCAGCTCTTGGCGTTCGTCCTGGCGCTTCTTTTTCTTCACGAGGGTTTCAAAAGCCCGCGTCAAGGCAGGAGGGGAAGGAAGGTGTGGGGTGTCCGAGTCGATTCGTTCCGGTTCTCCCGCGACCACGTCAAGCCTACGTATCAAATCCAACGGTGGCTCTGAATGAATGGTAGGCAACCTGTCACCGAGGGTCACGTCTTCCGGATCCAAGAACTCGAGCCTCCAATGCGCTCTCTCTCCCTTGATCCTTCTGCCTTGTAACGCACGAAACGCACCAAGTGCACCCCATACAGAGCTGAAATCCACAACCCCGAAGGCAGACTCGTACACAAGGACGCCGTCATGAAGCCTTGAGCCGAAATACTGTTCTGCAGTAGACCCAAAGGGTTTGAAAACATCGCTGAGAGTGTGATGATCGACGGGCTGGTTTAGGAGAAGGTAGTGACTGGATCGAAAATGTGTAAGGTTGTCGACTGCCAATCGGGTTGATCGGAAGAAGGCGTCCTCGTCCACCGGCCGGATAAATCGACGGAAGGTCGAACAGTCGTAGCAGAAGTTGTAATCTTCCCAAGAGTCGGGGGTAAAGGCACTACTCGCAAGCTTACAACAGTTTGCGAGTTTTGGGAAAATGCGTACAGCAGGGGTGGGACTACGCGGTCGCTCGGTCATATTATCTGCTACAGTGGATGGTTTAGTTTTCTGGGTGCTAGATTGTTGTTTCTTGATTTCCGCTGTGGGATCTGTAAACACAGGTCAGTCAAATGTGAGAATAGCTACCCACGAAAAACACTCTCACGGGAAGGGGCTGACCCCAAGCTTAATTGGGCGAGGCGATCGATGAGATTCACTATTTTATCTCAGCGCCAAGTTATTTCAATGGCTTGTAGCGTGTCGACTTACTGATAGGATCTTCGTGTGTTTCAGCAGAGTGCCTGCAGACAGTATTTCGCTGTAATGTCATCGCTCCGAAAGTGACATACTCTTCGTCTTCGTCTTCGTCATGATCTGTTCTCGGTGTGCCCGGGACGAGGAGGTGGAAACCTGCAAGTGATTTTGTAGTTAAGAAAGCCGACAAGAAGTTCGAGGCGCACTTAGTTCGGAGAGTGAAGGGAAAAGTTGATCTCGGAAAGGTGATGCTACATCTCCACCAACAACTGGACACCCGAAACCTAGATCGGTGTCAGAAACCTTTGGTGGGTTGATGGACTCTGAGGCTTCGTCTTCGGAAGACGCGTCCTCCAAAGATGAGATCGAGAGACCTAGACCAGAATCTGGGTATGATAGTAAGGTGGTGGCAGCAAGGCGTGGCCGTCGAGGAACCGTACCTTGGAAGGATCCCTCAGATGTTAGATCGAGGAACGAGTCCGGGCCCGGGGTTCGAGGTTGAACTCTATTTCTGCACCCATTACCACATAGACTCCCACCTTGTGCATCGGGATGGAACAGGCAACTATGAGGAGCGAGAGGTAACGGAGGAGTATGAGTGGATGGGGATGGCGAGAGTGTTTGCAAGGTGTCGGGGACTCTGGTGGTGGGATTGGGTGATGGCATGCAAGATCGGATGATGGAAGCGGTGAGAAAGATTAGGCAGGTTGTGTTGCACATGTTGGTAAGATGGGAACCGAGGACATATTTGGTGGTAAAAGAGAGAATAGCGATGGCAAGGCAAGAGAGTGAGATAGTGTTGGAGATCATGAGTGTTATGAGAAATGACAGTAGATGACGGTGCATGGTAGGATCGCCCTGAGAACGGCAAAGCCTACGACCAACGATTCACCCCTTTATATAAAGGTGAACATGATCACGAGGTCCATGAACCAGCATCCCTGGGGGCACGGGGGGGGGGTGTGAATCGCTCGGGCACATGACCAGTCCTATGTCGCAGCAATAGCGTAGCTCTTGTGCGCTGCGGATATTCCAGTGGCTCCCTGCTGAGTCCTGGCGAGAGCGAGTCGACCGTAAGCAGGACATAGCGGATATTCCATTTTTTGGAGGTGGAGACGGAGGTTGCTTGCGCCGCGATCGCGGACCACATGGGAAATCGCGACGCGTAATCATTCCGATCGGTAGTCTCACCTCTTACCTCAACTTTCCCCTCCCCACATCCCAGTCATGGCCGATGTAAAGAAACAAGAAAAGGACTTCACAAAGGAGGTCGATCAACTCATTCCCGAGGCAACGTCTATCGCGCAAGTGAGTTTTGGCAGGATTGTCGAACCCTAGATTTGCCCTCTGATCAAAGATTGCGCTTACCGGCTTGGCCGTCTCTCATGTAGTCGGGAGAGCTTCAGGAAAGCCTGGACAAGCTGTTTGCGCTGGAGAAACAAACGCGAAATGTATGTGTCCGTTTTCTTGGGTCTCAGCGTTCATTGAATTCGACCCTCATATCCGGCGGAGTAGGCTTCGGACTTGTCCTCTACCACAAGGCTTGTCAAGACCGTCTGTCAACTAACTTACGATGCTCGAGATTACACGTTACTCAATTCGAGTATTAATACCCTGAGTAAGAAGCACGGCCAGCTGAAAGGTGCTGTACAGGCGATCGTCGAACTCTCGATTGAATGGTTGGACGAGATAAAACAGCGAGATGGCGTCGAGAAGTGGTTAGAGCTCGTAGAAACACTACGAGCTGTCACCGAAGGCAAGGTGCATTGACCCGTGCCTCCTTTGTACCCCAGAGTCTGACTGCCTACGCCCATAGATCTTCCTCGAAACCCCCAGAGCTCGCGTAACGCTCCTCCTCTCGAAACACCACGAACAACTCGCCGATTCGCCCAATGCCAAAACCCCGAAGGAGTCGCTACAGACCGCCTCGGATCTCCTTTCAGATCTGCAGGTCGAAACGTACTCCTCAATGGAACGGAAGGAGAAGACCGAGTTCATTCTCGAGCAGATGCGACTGTTAATTTCCGTGGCTAAGATGAAGGACGAGTCCGCTGCTAAGGACGGCAAGGATTCGTTGGCTGATGGTGATCCAGAGTGGACGAGGGTTAGGGTAGGAAGCAGGAAGATAAACGAAGACTTCTTGAAGGATCCCGAAAACAAGGTATGTCCCCTCCCGTGTTTTGAAACCGCTGGGGCCTTAAATATGGTGTAGGAATTGAAACTCCGGTATTACGATATGTTAATCCAACACGCTCTGCATTCGAGCGCATATCTCGATGTGGCCAAATATTACCACAAGATTTGGGAAACACCCTCCGTGAAGGAGGACGAGACTGGCAAGGGACGGGTGGTATGTTTCAGGTATGCAGCTTACTCTCGTGTCGTTAACCTGCGGCTCCCAGGCTTTGGAACATATAATATACTACGTTGTCCTCGCTCCACACGATAACGAGCAATCAGATATGCTCCATCGGCTGTACAACGATCCAGCTTTGGTGAAACTGGAACTTCACTAGTGCGTGGATTCCCCTCAACAGCGTTCACCCTGACCGATGCATTTCGTTCCCAGCAACCTGGCGAAATGCTTCGTCACCAAAGAACTGATGCGGTGGCCCGGCATTGAGTCGCTGTATGGACCATTTCTGCGGCCGACGACAATCTTTGGTGGTGACAAGGTTTGGGAAGATCTCCACACTCGTGTGATCGAGCATGTACGCTGTTCATCTTCCCCGTCCATCCGAGTGTTCCTCACGTTCGTTCGTCCTGCTTCTACAGAACATTCGGGTCATCGCCGAATACTACACCCGAATTACACTGCCCCGCCTTACCTCCCTCCTCGATCTTACCCCCCAACAAGCCGAAGAAGTTCTCTCTCGGCTGGTTGTGTCTGGCACCGTCTGGGCACGAGTAGACCGACCTGCTGGGATCATAAACTTCAGGCAAGCGAGGAGTGCGGAGGATGTGATGAATGATTGGAGTTCGGACATGCAGAAGTTGCTTAGTTTGGTGGAGAAGGCATGGATGGGAGTAAATGCTGCTCAGGCAGCAGTTGGAAAGACAAAAGTGTGAAACAAAGACCTTAAACATGTGTCCATATTCTTCAGTATAGAACAGAGAATTTGTAATCTTACATGATCAGGTGGAAGCACAACTTGTTAATCCAATGTAAGGTCAATGACCTCAGGAGTAAGTGGTAACTGTGTTGATTCTCTCTCCTTCTTAACCTTAGCCTGAGGAGATCTGGTCTTGCTTCCAGTTCTTGGGGCCTGGAAGTTGGCTATTTTCCTCTGAACTTTTGCCCTCTTCTTTTCAAGCTTGGAGATTTGCTCATCCAAATCTTCTTCCTCTGCCTGGGACACAGATTAGTGAAGGGAACAACATTTGAGCCAGATTGATGCATACCTTGAGGTTATCAATCTTGAACTTGACCTCCCCTACCCCATCCTTTATCCCTACCACTGAACTGTGTTCCTCCACCTTCACCTTGGGTGCTAAATTGTCCTCTTCTACTTTTATCTCAGACCTTGAACTACCCTCTGCAGGAGATTAATGTAGGGAGTGTATTCTGGTGACCACTGAATGGTGGGTCTTACCTTCAGTGGTGGATGTGAAGTTCCCTGAATGCCTTGGGATTTTCTATGGCCGTCCAAGGGTGATGGAATCATCTTCCTGTTCCTCATCAATGTAGCTCAGTGGTGTTAGGGACAAAGGCTGGGGCAGGGATCCAGAAGTAGATGCCACCTGAACCTCATTGGCAGGAATCACTTCCTCCATAGGCTCAGGTTTTGGCAGAGGTGCCACCTCCAAATCCTTCACTGGTTCTGGTCTACCCCTTTTTGGGCGCATGATACCTTTTGCCCTCAACCACTCCTCCCCACGGCATCGGAACACAAATTCCAGGGCATCCTCATCTGGTGTAATACAGAAGAATGTTTGCTCTGCAAATTCCTCTGATGGCTCCCCAAGACTATTGAACAACATAAGCACCATGCCAAACTTTGTAGTTTGAAACCTACATTGCACAATGAACACCTGGTTTTTTGTCCTTTTCATTCACCCTGGCATAATGTATTGCTCAGCCATCTCTGTGGTATCATCCTCAGATATGTCCGCAAGCCCCACTCGCACCAAAATCTCTCCAATCTCATCTGGATTCACAGAGCTTGGGGTTTCCCCCTCTGGATAGTATGGTCATCAGTAACAGAACACCACCCAAAATTTCTATGGCACACCAAAAGTTTCAGGCTTTGAAAACAAAAAGGGGCAGAGCCCACCCCCACACCCAAAGCCCCCCTCAATTATGTCAGACACCTTGTTCTCTCCAGACTTTGGATCAGGTGCAAGCCGTGAACCACAGCTCTGACCATCAAAATGAATATCAATGGCCAGCTCCCTATCCTTGGGGATGGAATCCAGGTCCTGGAAGTATTCAATATAGAACTCCTATTTTACGACAGTTTCCGTTAGACTCGCCCCTACCTAATCATGGATTACACTACTCACTTTCCCAGGCTCACTCATAAGCCAGCAAGAAACACTCTCGCCGCCGTCATCCACAACCGGATCGATCTCTCGCACACGAACACCATTACACGTTCGGATTTGTACCTCACACCCGCCAAGCTTCATGGTGTGGAGAGAGAGAATTGAGGGGGGGGCTGTGTCGTTGGTTGACAATTAAAATTCGGGGTGATCGCCGCTCGCGTCGAAGAGGTAGAGGTGAACCCGATTTTCCCACGGGGGCACGGATACATTGGATTCCAAGCGGTGTGAAGGTTGCAGAGTAAAATTCGAATCATAATAATTGCAGAATGTGCACAGGGAGGGAGATCCGGACTATTAAGTACGATAGTGCACCTTCGTGGTCGGTGATTAGCGTGACCTCAGCTTCCGTCATTGTCAACAATCTTTCTGCCTATCAGTATCGCCGAATTGCTCTCGTTCCGACTCAGGTTTTCGTAAGCTAGTAAGATACGCAGCGAGGGAAGTTGCACTGTCGCTGTGGCCTGAAATCGGACAAACGTTTCGAAGGGATGAATTGCGAGGAACCCGATCCATAAACCTCGAAACCGCGACGCGGGAGGTGTTAGCCTATTTCCTCAAAGCCAGGCTTTGAGTGAAACTGTTCCAAAAAATTCGGCCGCAGGGACAACAAAACCTCCTGTTGACCAGCGAGAAGTTTTATCGGCAATGAGTGGTCAGGGAAGATCGTCCATTCCCTGAAAGTCATACCATAACCTCAGCTAGTAGTCGGGCCAGCTCCTCTCCAGGTTCGTTCAAAGTAGAATAGGAAGACAATGGCAAGGTGGTCAGAAACGAGATCAGGCATTCTCCATCTTAACGCTAGTCAACGCGGGAATTGTTTGCGATGTGACTGGAACACATACCGAGCCCAGACACGAGCTCTTCTCGGATTTGACGCCAAATATCCCCGCTGACGGGATATAAACTCCACTTGGCATAATGCGTTGAGGTTGTGGTGATCGGGTATAAAAATGCCGCAATTGGAGTGGGTCGGGTGGTGTGCTGGCAGGTCGTAGCGGAGTCGGTATAGGTCGTCCATCCGGGAAGGTAGTGTCTGATCCAGAACGTGATGAAGCGCCCCAAGGTCGAGGTGAATACCGCGGTGTAGTAGGCAACTGCAGAGAAACTGTACTATGGTCAGGATCCCTAGCCTTGATTGGGACGATTCTCGGGGTGGACGCTACCAATGATGCATGATGGCTCAGGATTGTTCAGTCGGCAAATTATGTCGCGAATGTTGGTGCATGCTATAAGTGTCGAAGCACCGTCACACACATAGTAATACAGATCCGCGGAGAGAATCACCACGTCACAGCGGAAGGGATCGTGGAAAGATGTAGTACGGCCCGAGCCGGAGGAGCGCCATGAAAATTCTGCTGAGCCACCGGCGCTCAGCTTTTTGCGAACCCGGTTACCGCCATGAGTGACATTATGGTCAGTCAACCCATCGAGAAGGTTTTCTCGCAGGGTGGAAATATGCATTACATTCGAAGTAGCGTATCGAATATCAGGTAGGATCAAGTAATGGTGGAATGCCCATCGCACTACAACAGGTATAAGCTAAATCACGAAGGGATGCCAGAAGGCAGGGTCGATGGAGTGCGTAGGATTGGCGTTCTTCACGTAGAGTTCATGTTCGTGGGTGGTTGCGATCTCGAACTTCCTGCCCTGGCGGCCTCTTCAAGTGCTTGCAGCCGACTCCGTTCCTTCTGAAGCCAGGAGAGTGTCTGAAAGTCTTCAACCCCCCCCGGGCGAGTGGACAATCTTCGGTAAAGCTCGTCGATCCTGGGGAGTAGGGGAAGGATGGTTCGTCAGTAGGGAATAAGACCATGTCGAATGTATGTCTTACTTTTCAATCCCACCCTTTGGGACGGGACAATCGGGCAAACTGTGCTTCGGCCCACCGCACAATGGGCACGCGTCATCTGCTGTGGAGGCAAAAGCAGAGAACGTCGATATCTTCGCCTTCTTGGGTAGCCGCAGCGGTTCCGTGGGAAGCAGAGGTCCAAGCACATTCGGGCCACTATCTATCGTTGAGAGGAGAACCCTCCATGGCTGAGATGGACCAGTTTGCACCGCCGCAATGTCGCGGGGTTTTCGAGGCTTCCTGGGCTTCTTGACCTTTCCCGTATGCTCGGTCGTGTTCTCACCCTGATCTGTCTCGTGCGGTTTCTTGCGTTTCTTTGACTTATCGGCAAGGTACGCGGGCTGGCCCTTTAGGAGATCAAGCTTTCCCATCTTCAAGAGCTTCTCGTCAATGGCTTGGATTGCTTCGCGCTGCATAACTCATGAGCAAAAAAATGGGCGGGCTTGGGAAAAAGTCACTCACCCGAATCTCAATGGCATCTTCATTAGTAACCTCCATCAACATTGCCCTGTACTCCACGAGGTTATCGGGATTTTGAACCATGTGACAAGTCTCTACGTGAACGGTTCCACACAGCCCGCAATAGTTTTCATCGAGTTTATCCGCATGATCACGGGCCAGACCGCGCCTCTTTGCTCTTTTGATCACATCCAATAGGGGTTCGTCAAGAACCACTGAACTGGCGTCGGTCTCGCTCCCACCGTCGGAAGAGTGGATGGAGGCGCTGTAGTCTTCGCGATCCAAAAGTTTTTTCTTCCCTTTTTTCCTGGGTTTCTCTGGGCTGCCCTCGGCGCCCGAGCCATCCGATTCAGCGACGGCGTCAAAGTCCTGCTATACTCTCTATGAGCCCACCCCCAACGGTAAGAAAACAAGCACTAACCTTGGGGAGGAATGAGGGAGCAGCTTTCCGCTTAGCCCCTCGGCCGGTCACTTCCTGGGCACGAACCTTGCTTCGTTCTGCCTCGAGTTTCGCCAAAACCTGAGCCCATGAGTCACCAACTTCTCCTGTGTGTTCCGGTATCACGTCGCTCATCTCCGTCAGAGCCTCCTTGTCGGCAGCCCAGACTTTAGCGAACGAGAACGCCGAGTTTTGGTTTTGGCCAGTTTCCTCGAGTTGGTCTCCCTCCTTCTCGGTCTTCTCGATCAGAGATTGGACATCGGCATCGGAATCTGCGGTGGCAATTCAGTTTGAAAAGGAATCCGTGCCAGCGTGTCACGCACAAGTAATTCCACGATCGGTGTCTTCATCCTGGAACAATTGTTGTGCCCCGAAGGTCAGAATCGATTGGACGTCTTCACCCAGCTCATCGTCCATCTTTTGTACAATGACATGGTCAAGGGCTAGCTTCTTCTTCCCGACTTGCATGATTCGTTCTGTATTTGTCGTATTAGGGGCATCGATCAAGAACCAGGTCTGACCGACTGACCTTCTGCCGAGGTCTTGACCATGAGCTTGAATACTAGGCAGGTCTTCTTTTGCCCATATCGATGTGCTCGAGCAATGGCCTGGGAGTCTTCAGAAAAACCATAAAACACGAACTCTCGAAAAAACGCACTTGAATGTCCTGGAGAAGCGCTGAGTCAGTGATTAGTAGACTTGCGGATGGGGTGGATCTACCTGATGTGGGTTGAAGTCCGGGTCAAAGATGATAACGGTATCCGCAGTGTAGAGGTTGATGCCAACACCCCCGGCCCTCGTGGTCAAAAGATAGATGAAGACATCCGAGTCAGGCTTATTGAATTCGTCGATGCCCTTCTGACGAAGTGCACTTGGTGTATCGCCGTCCTACGAAAGGTTGTAGTGAAAACCGATATTAGTCAGACCTGCCACTTACCAGTCTCAGATGTTTAATCCCCTCTCCGTCCAAGAAATCCTCGACGATATCAAGAACAAGTTTGAACTACACTCGGCGCAGTGAATTATTAAATTACGTTGGCTTTCAAGGAACACACCTGACTGAATAAGAGAACACGATGTCCCCTCTCCTTGAGTTTTTGCAGCAACATTCTGAGTAAGATCAACTTCCCGCTTGCAAAAACCAACTTTTCATGAACTTCGTTGGGAGCCAAGTCCTTCGGTTCTATCCCTTCGTTCACGATGTACGGATGCTGTAGACATCTTGGTAACAAATTGAGAAACCGACTACACCGCGTGGATGTACGACTTACTTCCTCAGTTGCATCAACATGTTGTTCAAATTCGTCTTTGTGATGTTGTTCTTCCCCGATCTCGTCCCGGTGGTTGGCTGGCTCAAGATCTTGAGAACATCTAGGTTCTGACTAAGGATGGAGCGGTAAATCTCCTTCTGCAGTGGGGTCATCGAAACAGGAACAATGACTTCGTTCTTTGGCAGATGGGTCGGCTCAGTGCACGCCAATATCATAAGTATCGAGGCATACCTTCGGGGGAAGTTGTAAGACCTCCGCCTTGATTCTGCGCAAGAAATATGGCCGGAGTCGTGTGTGGAGGCTTTTGACTAGTTCTTCCGTGAGTTCTTCGTATTGCCTCTCGAGGGCCTTCAAATCCCCCCACTGATCGGGGTCCAAGAAATTGAGAAGGTTGAACAATTCCCTAATGTTGTTGTTTAGCGGCGTCTGTAGAGGTGGGTAAGTGGGTAAAAAGTGCGCTTGCGGGAGTATCAAATTTACCCCCGTCATGATGATGCGGTGAATCGAATGGAGTTCAGTGAGCTTCTTGAAGATCAAGCTGCTGTCATTCTTGACTGAAGCAACAAGTCAACGGACCAAAATTTGGAGCGCTAACACAACAATACATACGTCTCTGGCCTTCGTCAACGATCAGGGCCTCCCACCGTGGGACTTGCTTGAAAACAGGACCAAAGTCGCGCGAGCTCGTGATGGTCTCGTACGTGGTAATAAGAACGTGATACTTCAGCTTTGTGTACCCAGTTTCCGTTTCGTCGTGCATCAGCTCATACCGCCGCACAATCTCGCGACTCTTGGCTTCGCCATAATAGGGGACAACGCGCAAACGCGGAGCCCATCGTTCGAATTCTCGGACCCACGACGTGATCGTTGAGTTTGGGACGACAACGAGACACGGCGCGGCTTCTTTCTTCTTGACAATGAGACCAACGAACGTGACGATCTGAATGGTCTTGCCTCTGAAGGGTGGAGGTTAGATGTGAATCATTGACGTGTCTGGTTGGCTTACAGTCCCATCTCATCTGCGAGGATACAATGTTGATGTTCCCACCAATTCTGGAGGAGCCATCTCAGTCCATCGACCTTGTGAAACGTTCAGCATTAAGTGTCTGGGTAAAGGGTGCACTAGACAAACCTGGAAAGGCATAAGTTTTAGTTCTGGTTTCTGGCCGAGGTTCGGGGTCCCTTTAAGAGTGAGGGGACACGCCCCTTTCTTTCGGTCGTCAAACTTCTTCGCTTCCTGCTTGTTGAGCCTACGGATCCAAACAGTCCTCGATTCGAGGAACCGCTTGAAGGCATTCTGGAATGACTGGAATCCAAACTCGCCAGGTCGAGGAGGGGTGTCCCAGGAGCCTAAATACGTCAGAACGTCGTTCCAGGGAGACACCAGCAAAATTATGCTCACATTCTTCGTACCCAAGATCATTCCACTTAAAGAAAGCATATGCGACATAGTGGATATCCTCCTCAGCTAGGTCATTCTTCCTCGCCCTCTCCCACGAGTCCAGACTCAAGACGTAGTCGTCACCCGGCTGTTCACCAAACTCGGATGCTATCTTGCGTTGGTGTTCCACGGTCTCGTCGTCGCCGCCCTTCTTCAGCCGCCAAAGGAGGATATCAAGGACGCGGTCAACAGTCTTCCACGCGGAAGGAATTCTGAGGTGGGCATCCGGGATCGCTTCCGCTGGCCCCTCGTCTACGGTGGGTAGAGGTGCGTCCTCAATGACGTCACCGAAAGTGACTGGGGGAGCGCTATCTCTAGTGTCCCCGACGGGCACGGTGGGTTCGGGATCTTGGACCTCCTCGAGTACTGGGCGTTCCATGAGGGTGACCTTTGGACCAGTCCCGAGCGTAAAATGTCGCAGCATTTGACCGTGAGTTGCCAAGATCCACATATGAGGAACCCAGGTGACTCTCCTGTAGCTCCTGTCCTTCCATTTGATAAGATACTCGCGGGGAAGCGCATCTCTGTAGTTTGGTTCGTCTGGTTGAGCGGCGCCTTCGGGAGATGGTCGCCAAGCGATGATTTTTTCGACCTTGTAGGTGAACGAGGCGCAGTCTCCGCAAAACCAATCTTCCGAGTAGTGCTTCGCGAGCGATAATGCATCCCAATCGCTCCCATCGGAACGGTCGGGAGGGGGGAGATGTTCGTAGTGAGACAGTCGCTTGCAGGTAATGCAACGGAAGAAGAGTTCCTTCGGGATGTCAAGCTCCTGACGAGGTTGTGTCTCCTCCATTGTAACGTCTTCGTCCGCGTTCTTATTGTCCCGTGATTTGAGGCGAGGGTCGGGTTCGAGGGCAACTTCCCCACAACCAATACACGAACCGCCTTTCATACAAGCTATGCAGATGAATTCCGTGGTCTCGTAGGAACTGAGCTCTGCCCTACGGGAGGGCTTACGAGCACCTTCCGGTCGCGTTCCATCGGGATTGAGAGGAAACTTTCGTTCGAATTCCTCCATATCCCTTTCCAATGCCGCTTTGCGGATCTCGCTACGTTGTTCCATATTGAGGCACTTCCAGTGCATGACGATGGGACACTTCAGACTACAAATGGCTAATTCAGAAACCGTAAAAATTAGGGGGGGGGGACGTAGACACTTACCATCGAACCCATCCGCCTAAACTTTCCAAATTATCTCTTTCGTCCTCGTCCTCGTCATCTTCTTCGTCGCTGTCATTAGATCTTCTTTTCTTGCGTCGCAGATCCAATTTCTTCAAGAGTATATGTGAAGGAGGATGACGACACTTTTCGCATTCGCCGCGATGCGCTCGGAGGGGTAAGGTCTCGTCATCAGATTGGTCGTCCAGTTCGAGGTCAACCACCTCGCGGAAGTGGCCATATGCAGGACGAGAAGCTTTGGTACGCGCCCTCTTCTTCTTCTTTGGTGCGGATGGAGCATCATCAGATTCGTTCTGTTGTTCGTCCTGGTATTCGTCATCTTCACGATAAGACTTCGCATTTCGGGTTGATCTGGTGGAACGACGAGTGGCAACAACTTCTTCTTCGCTATCGCTAGATTGCGCGCGTCTGCGAATTCTGCGTTTCGTTGGTGCTTTTGCGGGGCTGAAAGGAAGCCGTGTTGTGGATCGTAGCTGGCGAACGCGAGTGGGGGGAGCGAATTCTTCGAAGTCAGACTCCGATTCCTCGAGTTGATCTGATTCCTCCGACCCTTCGGACGCGTATTCATCCCCAGAGGATTCACTTGAATCCTCGGGACGTGGCCGAGAAAGTGGGTGCACCGATGCGCCGTGAGGATCAAACTCCTTGATCAGTCCTTCCCTCCTCCGCCGCTCTGCGTGAGCATTGTGAGTTCAGGCCGATTCTTGGTGGGATTATAGTCAAGTGACGTACTGAAGTCCTTCAACAGGTCTGGATATTCTTCCTTAACAACTTTTGCCTTGATCTAAGCCCTCAACACGTCAGTGGACGAGTCAAATTAACCGGATCACGCGCCGGAAGTGCATACCTTATGGTACTTGTTATCGCCAAGGAGTACATAATAGAACTCCTCTGAGTCTTCGATATGCTCTGCCGCAATCTTGCGGAGGTTGAGGTGGAAGTCTCCGTAGTTTCTTTCCTCTACAGTCGCATGACGGAGCTCGACCCAGAATTTACGTTCCAGCATCCGATTGAGTGGTTCCGGTGTGGGAGTTCTACTCGATGGAACGGTCAGAGGCGACTCCGCCATTGCAAGAGGAGAAGAAGGGTCAACTTCGGACATGCCGTCCGAAGGCGTGGCAGAGGGCAGGTGTTTGGAGTTGTGAAAGGACGGCGAACGCGACCGTTGAGGCCAGGACGTAAGCGCCCAGATATGTCACGTGTGTCGTTATTGGACGCGTCGGTGACTCTGAGTAGTCTCTGAGGTGACTCGGTGCGCTGGACTGGTGTATAAGCCGAACTCTATGGGTAAATACACATCTACGACTAGACCGCTCTTCATAGGAATCCGCCCTCTTGCAACCAAATAAACGACTGCTGTGCAATGGTCTTGCCATGATCTTTCGTTCAAACAAAGTATTAACCATGTAGGAGGCTCCGCAAGCCAAACACCGGACTCACTGATACAGAAGGCATGCGGGACACCTGCCTCGCCGTGGACAACACGTACGGCTTCGTGATCGGAGTGGAAAGCTTTGATGATATCCTCCCTGCTCTCCCCAACCCAGTCATCGT
>Ga0307515_10011989_pt1 | contig 16368 bp, 11 predicted proteins | sample 17_EM_MG_FD_194513 | JGI IMG/M metagenome (GOLD analysis project Ga0307515, IMG submission 194513) | Populus trichocarpa ectomycorrhiza microbial communities from riparian zone in the Pacific Northwest, United States - 17_EM | ecosystem: Host-associated > Plants > Roots > Unclassified | place...
TCTTTTTTACTCTTAACAATTTGGTTGGCGGGATTTTCAACTCGTACGGATTCCTGAAGCTATGTACAAAAATAGTGACATTCCATTACCTGACCACTGAGTTGTATTGAGTTATTGTTCTGTGCAGTGATCGAAGAAGAATCCAAGTCTCCCAAGTCCCACCCACTCTCATGGATCTTTGCTAATTTAGCTGGTGGTGGTCTTTTATTATTATTATTTTTAGTTTAACGTAAGTGTTCGGGTCAGCTTGCGTGCACCTCGACTAATTCCATGGATCCTGAAGTTAATGATCATGTAAACCTCCAGTGGCCATCATATAAGCAACCACTGGACTCGAACCTGAGACCACAGAGAGAGCAAACCTCTTGGTCCCAAGCTCTTACCACTGGACCACCACCTAGATGGTTTATTATTATTATTAATAATAATAATATGGGTGTCTGGATCCGCGTACATCGATTAATTCTATGGGCCATAACATTAACGACTATATAAGTCTTTAGTGACCCTGAGGCTTATAAGACTCGAACTGGTGACCTTTAAAAAACAAATATAGAATTTGACTAGTTGAGTTATACCTCTCAGGATTGTCAGTGGTGTTGTTGTTTGTGTGTAATGAATATTTTTAAAAGTTTTTTTTAATTAAAATATATTTAAATAATAATTTTTTAATTTTTAAAATTTATTTTTGATTTCAAAGTTACCTCCTAGAAAAGCTTTAAAATGAAGTATTGAATCAGGGTTTAGAAATAAAAACCCGACTCTTAGATTAGTTTTTGGTGGTGAGAAAAAAAATCCAATTCTTAAATCCTTGAATAAAGACCTGTTTGTTTTAAAAATTTCAAATGTTTTTTTGAAAAAAATTAATTTTTATTTTATGTTTTTCTTTGCTTTAAATCAATATTTTTTAGGTTTTTAGATCATTTTAATATGATGATATCAAAAATTTATTTTTAAAAATAAAAAATATTATTTTAATATATTTTTAAATAAAAAATATTTTAAAAAATAATTACTATTATATTTTCACAAATAAAATGGCGGAAGCCTCGTTGATTGTGTTCATGGCTCAAAGATTTAACTTGTCCAAGTGTGTTTAATAAAAGCATCAAGATCAGAGGGCAAAACTGTAAGAATTACTTCATGCAATTAAAGACTTTACAGAGATGATAGACGAGTTAATTTTCATGTTACATCCTGCAATTTCAGTGGAAGAAGGTGATTTACACGTGTCTTGTCATCTTAAATGTGCAAAAAACATTGAGAATACCCTTGTCCTTGAATCGAAAAAACATCCTTGAAAGTTGAAACACTCCTCGTCTCCATTAATAATCATACCTGTGGGACATGACTCGTGTTCCATTCGGTTCTTAATTCAGTTCAGATCAACTATTTTATTTTAAATAATGTTATTTTAGTTTTTTTTCATATATTATTTAAAGTTGAGTGTACTGGATATTACTTGAATTAACCAGGTTGTGTTTGAGGTGTGATGGTTTTTTTTATTTAAAAATATATTAAAATAAAATTTTTATTTTTTAAAAATTAATTTTAATATCAGCATATCAAAACAATTAAAACTATAAAATAATTTATTTTAAATAAAAAATTTAAAATTTAAAAAAAAATAATTTGTACCGCGTTCCTAAACACTACAACATAATTAATAAGGACATTGAACAACTTGTAAAATCCCCTGGGTTTCACTAGGTCTGAATCATTATAAAACCTAGCTCGGATTAAACTCCAAATCAACCTCCCTGGCTATCTTCCTCGATTTCGGATTTATAATTTGATAAACAGGAACATGGATATGGATAAGTAGATTATTTGTAGATCTGCCATGGAAACAAAACAAGCACAAGATAGATAGGAAGGGACAGATTGGCCGAACTAGGAAAGGACAGAGGTAATATGGATGATGATTCTCGTGAATTCTCTGCCGATCTCAATGGGGGGGTTTGACCCGATACTTCAACAAATAAAAGGACAGCTTGTCGTTCAATCTATCACTTGCATGAATACCACTCGAGAGAGAGAAGAGAAGGCAAGACGGGTTTCTTCACACAAAATCAACATCACATGGCCAACAGTTGAAGCAATGATGTAAGATTTGCTTTTCAACTTCATCATCAAATGCCATCAATTTAAGAAATACTCCACTGTGATCAGTTCTCTTTTCCTAATGTTATCTACATCTTGCAGTGGAGATGTTCATGGCACTTGCATTGCTCTTAATTTGCCCTTCTTTCAAACCCCAGAATCACGTTAAAACCTAAAATATTACAGATGCATAGCAGCGGCACCTGTTTTCGTCCCTCGAGGGAGGAGCTCCGAGGGGGAAAAAGAGAGGAAAACCCACCCACTTGTATTTATTTATGCATTATAAGCGGCGAGGACCAATGTAATCATATAAACAAAAACTTCAAAGCTCCCTTCCCAGAAAAAAAAAACAAAAAAAACGAATGCAATGGCAACGGAGGGAGAGGGAGTCTAAAATTTCACTTTCCCTCCCTAAAAACACTGTCGGACCATATTTCTGTGTTTAGAATAGTGTTCTAAATAGTATTTTTTTTTAAAAAAAATTATATATTTTTGAATTATTTTGTTATGTTAATAAAAAATAAAAAATATATTATTTTAATTTATTTTCAAAATAAAAATATTCTTTAAAAAACAATTACATCAAAACTGCCGTACATCCCATTGATGAAATACTGCTGCTGTACTGCACTGAATTTGCCTGAGATCAAATTCATATATTATTCTTTTTTCTTCAGCCACTGCATTCAATGATTACTTTCGGAAACAAAAATTTGATATATTTGCCAAAAGGGAAAATCAGAGAGAAAAAACGAACTCCTGCCTTTTATATTTGCGTGGAGAAGGGTGATTTTGTAATCTTATCACATTAAAGCAGAAACCTCACTTCCGCCACTCCAATCATTCTTCCCCTCGATGCAGATATCAAATGACTCAATTACCCTCACATGCATACGGTATTATCACATGCGCGTTAACTTCTCACTTACGCCGGACCACCCAGCTGTTCTCCCTCCACCTCATCACCCCACTGGGCCCTCACAACTAGAAAAACCCTAAATTCACGACAAATTCAACCCAAATTCACCCTAAATCAAAATCACAATCCAACGCCTCTAAACACCACCGCGTGTCATCGACATCAGATCCTCACCATCCATGACAGGTCTGTCGGTCAGGTTACCGGGCAGCTTCTCAAGAAACAAAACTAAAATCAATGGCCCAGATCTTGCCCGTAACATCTTCGGGCAGATCTCATTGCCTTTAAGAACCTACCCCCGCCTCCTATCTTCCTCGCTCTAAATCAATCCCTCACAAACCCTAACCCTTCACGTCTGTTTGATTTTTAATCTTTTGGGAGTTTCCAATTATATTTTCTGGGCGCGCGTGGAGGCAAAATCCCTGCAACGCGTGTCAGTCACGCTCCACTTGATTCATGTTAAATGCTCACCGGAGATCTACCGGAATCGTACCGGACTCATGGCGTCAGCTGTCTTAGCGAACCGGAACGAACCGAGTTGGACCCAGCCACAGCCACAGCAACGCGGTGGTGGAGCTAAATTCATGGGCAAGATCCCTTTCTCTAACCCTAACCCTAAATTCTCCAAAAAACGCCAATTTCAACCACCACAACAACCGCAAATCCTCGACGTCGATGAGTCCCCGTCAGCCGCATCAGATGACGCGTCGTCGATAAACCGCCGTCCACAGAACAATCACCAAGATTTCAACACCGGAGGATTCGTGACGTTCAATGTTGGCTCGTATTCAAAAAAAGAATTAATCGAGCTAAAAAATCGATTGGTTCATGAGCTTGAAAAGATCCGAGATTTGAAAAATAGAATCGAATCCTCCGAATCCCAGATCCGGCAATCCTCCAATTTCAGCTACAAAAAACAAACCTCTACAAACAAGAAAGTATCAGGCAACAAGCGGCCGTTTCCGGCTCCTTCAAATTTTAACAATTTGAAGCGATCGAATCCAGAGAATGCGCAATTGATGAAGAATTGCAGTCAAATTTTGTCAAAATTGATGAAGCACAAATTAGGGTATATTTTTAATTCTCCAGTTGATGTTGTTGGTATGCAATTACATGATTATCATGATATAATCAAGAGCCCAATGGATTTGGGTACGGTAAAGTCAAAATTGACCAAGAATTTGTATGAATCGCCAAGGGATTTCGCTGCTGATGTTAGATTGACTTTTAATAATGCTATGAAGTATAACCCTAAGGGTCATGAGGTTTATATGCTCGCTGAGCAGTTTTTAACTAGATTTGAGGATTTCTATCGGCCGATTAAGGAGAAGGTGGGTGAGGATTTTGATGAGGAGGAGAATGATCAAGTTCAAGAAGTGCAAGCGAGTTCTTGGGATCATATTAGAAGAGAGCCAGAAAGGGTTAATCAAATTGATGATGATTTTATGCAAGTTACAGCGAAATCTGATCCAATTGGGCACCAGATGCATCAGCAGCCACTACAGCAGCCAACTGGGTTGAATCAAAACCCTAATTTGGTGAGGACGCCTTCGCCAATGAGAATGCCCCAAGTGAAGCCAGTGAAGCAACCAAAACCGAAAGCAAAGGATCCAAATAAAAGAGAGATGAGCCTCGAAGAGAAGCATAAGCTGGGAGTGGGGTTGCAGAGTTTGCCACAAGAGAAAATGGAGCAAGTTGTGCAGATTATTAGGAAGAGGAATGGGCATTTGAGGCAAGAGGGTGATGAGATTGAGCTTGATATTGAGGCTGTTGATACAGAGACGTTATGGGAGTTGGATCGGTTTGTGACTAATTACAAGAAGATGGTTAGCAAGATAAAGCGGCAAGCTTTGATGGGTATAAACAACAATGTGGGTGCTATTTCTACCAGCGAAGGCAATAATAAGGTATGTGAACTGTCCTAGTTTTCTAGTATGCCATTGTTTCTTTGCTTTTTATCAGTTTTGTGGTAAATATATGGTTTGCTTATGGGTGTTTTACTGTGTAGGATGTTCCTGGGAATGATAGAATGGAAGTGGTAAATGAGGCGAAGAAGCCAAAGAAAGGGGATGTCGGGGATGAAGATGTGGACATTGGTGATGAGATGCCAATGAGTAGTTTTCCACCAGTGGAGATTGAGAAAGATAATGGCCATGCAAGTAGCAGTTCTAGTAGCTCCAGCAGTTCAAGTGATGATTCTTCATCTTCAAGTGGTAAAGCTCAATCCTGATGTTGCGGAGTCTAAATTTCACTGAGTTTATTGTGGTGCGGAAATGCTAACCTTGAGTTAAATTGCAGATTCTGATTCAGGGAGTTCTTCTGGGAGTGATTCAGAGGATGCGCATTCATGATGAGCTCTTTTTTTCCGAGTTGAATGAATGCTGGATTGCTTTAAAGCTTTTCAGGAGAGGGGTCTTTGAGGTTCTTTGGGATTGGGTCATGGATGAGGTATGTAGCAATTCGCTTGTTGTTGTCGTTGCTGTTGAAAATCTAGTTTTTCCATCCCTCGTAAAAGACTGATGGAGTTGTACGAACCCTGGTGCTTTTTGTACAGGGAAGGGTCTGCAATTGTGTTGTGGTGGTGGGTTGCTGCCTGGGAAGTGGCTTTGCATTGACCGGGGGCCGAAAGCGCTAGCTTTTGTGTAAAAAGATGAAGAAAATAGTAGAGAGAGAGATGAAGGTGTAGGTTAGGAGGGCAAGAAAGTGGTGAAAAGGTAGAGCATAGACTGTTAGATTCTTAAGAGAGATAGTTGAATCACCTTTGTACACGTTACAACACTTAATACATGATTTTCAGCATCAGCGAATCCTCTCTCTCGCGTGATTTATATGATTGATCAACTGATGAACAACCAATAAGACACTCCCAATTCCCAAGTTTCAAACATTTTGCACAAACACGAAAGGACTGCACTAGGGATCCCCAGAAAATGAGCGGTGCTTTCTTTCCCTGCCAGAAAAGCTTGGAAGCGAAGCAATATCCCATCTCTGCAATGGATATTTCGCTAAATGGACAGGTGTGCCAAATAAATAGATCAACAGATGCAACTAATTAGCATGTGAAATTTGGTAGAAAAGAGTCCTTATTCTTTCTACTTAAGATTTTTGTTTTTTGTTTTTTTTTAACTTCACCCCTTCATTTATTTTTTTCTTTCATTTTTTATGCTTCTTTGCTTTTGTTAGTTTTTTAATTTAAGATTTTTTTATTAGTTCAAAGTGTCTAGTGTATTATTATTTTAATATTTAAAAGAATTTTTTTTTTTATCAATTATTCTGATTAATTTTAAATTTATAAAATTAAACATTCATATCGAATTAGTTTTAATATAATTTAATTGGAAACTCATTCCAATAAACAGCTACAGCTTGTCAGAATTTAATAATATTATAAAAAATAATAATAATCCCCCGTACACTTTTAATGTTGTTTTTTATGTGTAAAAAGATTGATCAAGCCCGCGGCTGATCTGATGGCGGGGCAACGGACTCGTGCTTTACTTAATTATTATGCCACCTAATGGAAAAAAGTTTGATCAGGCCATGTGCTTTTCTCATCTGGAAAAATATTTGTCCATAGCCACCGTTCGAACGAGACAAGGTGCGATTGTTAATTTGCTGTGCCCATTAGACGGCCATACTCGAGCGAGCTCTCCATGCCGTATTAAGATATTTAAGGAGTTGCTGGCCTTCCAAGGCTTTTGTTAGGACAGAGATTGGATTCTTAGCTCGCCTCCTCTTTTTAATGTTTTTGTTCTTTCTAATGGCTAACATGAGGGGCCTAGTCATATTTGGAATTAATTGTAAATAGAGGAACGTGGAGATTCTTCTATCGTCACTGTCTCCTCGTCAACTGAAATCCTAGGTCTCTGCCTAGGAACAACTTCATTGACGTCAGGAGAAACATGAGCTTTAAGAGTTTGACCTAAGAGGACTAAAATGGTAGAGAGATGGATTTGAATCGATAGGAATTGAATATGCATGAAAGAAACGCCATTGTAAATAAGCAAGATTAGCAATCAACTTGCTACAGTCCATTTCGGTCATCGAGTTGAAATTTCAAATCTTTCATGCCACTAATTTGTAAGACATTCGCCAAATCCTGTGGAATTAAGGTTCTCACACGCTCTAAAATGCTTGAGGTCCCAGATTAGGTGGTCCACAAGGATGAAGGGAGAGGGATGTAATAATTGGGCTCTCCAAATTGAAGTTAGCGATGCCACTACTAGCAATTCATGTAGTGGCAGTGGTTCATTGTGTTCAGAAAATTATTCACTGATAAGAAGAAGAAGAAGAAGAAAGCGGTAATATTTTTTAATAAATGAAGTTTCCTGCTAGTCACTTGCAGGTGGACTTTTTACCAAGGAAGTTTCCTATGAACACAAGGGCGTTGCTTTGAAGATTGTACGTTAGCCACCATTGAGATATTTCTTAGCAAAACCTAGTTTGAAAATGACCTTACTAACACAATAATAATTCAAAAATGCTGTTTTCGATCGTGTCATGCTTCAATTTTGCAAGAAGCATTCCGCGAAACATCTCCAGTTGTACCCAAAAAAATAATTCAACGCCCAAAAAAATTGTTTCAGAGATGGTTGTGTTTCTAAAGAAGAAAAAGAAATTTGAAAGTTGGATTAAACTTATTAATTTGATAGTATACTAAAAAAATTAAAAAATTAAAAAACAATTTGGCTTGGGCAAAGTTTGGTTAATATGTGAAACCAATAAATTGGCTCATGAAATTAAGATAACCTCGTATAAGATAAAATCAATAAAAATCAATGGTAAAAAGGGACTTGAAAAAAAAAAAAGTCAACCCGATCTAATTATTCAAATCCATAACCCAAAAGGTTAATAAAATCACGATTAATAAAATATTGAAGGATAAAATTAAAAAAAAAATCTAATAAAAAAGGATTATATAGTACTCAAAAGAATATATATCAAATCTGATATAAAATAAAATGAACTAAAATATTGAGAGATGCAATTGAAAACATAATTTAATTAAGAGTATAATTATTAAAAACAAATCACAATAAAAAAAAATAAGAAACAATTCTGAAAGGTAAAAAAACCAAAGAATGATTAAATGGAAAGAAATTTTAATTATATGTATATTTTAAAATAAAACAAATAACAATGAAAAAACAATGAAAAAATATGAAAAAAAAATAAATCAAAAGGCTACTTTGAAAATGTGCAAGAGAAGACTCTAGAATTAAAGGAAAAAAAAACAGCCACCGGTGCAAAACCCGATATATTTTTACCACACACACTATCCAGAAATGAAGACGAGGCCGTTATGAATGCTAGATTTTGGCCGCTAGACTATTGAATATTGAATTTTTGTACCAAAATTAAATTGAAAAAACAGTTAAGGGGCTGAATATGTTTAATTTGTAAAATTTGAGGATTAAATTAATTTTTTTATGTAAACTTTAAAACCATCACCTGCTTGTGACGTCGTTTCTACTTTAATCTCCTAACTTTCAATCTTATCCAAAGTCAAGATCTAATTGTCATTCAATTTATCTAAAAAATGATGTAATCATGAAAACAAATCACAAAAAAAAATTTAGAACCAAATTGGATTGGAAAAGAAAAGAGAAGAACATGTGCACAGTGAAAAGACATGCCTTTTAGATTTTTTGTAATTTTACGTGAGACCCTGACAACCCAGTTGCTCCCTCTCCCATAACTGAAGTTGAAGCAAACACGCTCACATTGCGATGAGCACAACTACATTAGCTAATTTTCATGAATCCTCAGTCGAGTAATAAATAAACCAGTGCAAAACTAGTACAAATTTGAGGGCTCACTGCCGATCCAACTACTCCGCCGGAAAAGCCTTGGGGGTGACTTTGAGATAACTTTAGTGGAAGTCAATTCATGTACTAACAGTAACTGAGTTCATGATCTTTTTGTCTTCCTGTGCATACCATATTATAGAAACTCCATGTTATTTGACAACTTCATAAACATTTCAAAAAAAAAAAAAAAAAACTTCATATCCAAAAGTCATGAGAGCATAAAATCATCAGCAAAATTGAAACATCATACATCAAAACTTTGGTAATTTTCCATAGCAAGCAAAGAGAGTAAATAAACTTGAATGGTGATTAGATAGCACGTGTGTTTGGCAAAAATGGCAAAGGATTTTCACCTCTTTCAATAGATAAGCAGATCATTTGGCGAAGTAGGTTCAAGGTTTTTTTTTTTTTTCTACTATGATTGAGCTTTTTCCTATATGAAAACAAATGAATAATTCGTCTTTATATAAAGAAAACCTGAAGACATAGCATCTAACGCCAGCTTTAAAAAGCCGTACCAATATGTAACTTGATGGGATAAAATATAAGAGCTTGCTAGGTTATAGAGCTAAACACCAAGCAACCATCATAAAGCAAATTTTGCAAGCGAAGTTCCTTCTCCCCATTTCAAGGGGAAAATCCAGAATAGTACCTGGGCACGTTCGAACAGAACAGGAGCTGAAATAAGTTTTCCCCGGGCACAAAATGCTATCAAGGGCTCAGCACTATCAGTTACAGTTAACTCTCGACCTCCTTGAAATTGAGATACAGCTCTCCAAGTTGAGATTCACAAGCAGCTTCGGCTTCTGGGCCCAGATATTTAAGAAAACATTTGGTCAGGTCATAGGTTGACACATACCGGAAGACTTTACCACAAAACTTGCGTACTTCAGCCCGCCTTGACTGCTTTTCTGGCATTTTTGTTACCAACTCCTTTATCAGATGACTGAGTTTTTGCAGATGATTTTTCAAGATTTTCTTTGATGCATCGCGGTTACTTTCATCATTACCAGAAGGAACCATTGACTTCAATATTTCCATTAATAGATCAAGTGCTCCAACTCGACGAAACTCTGACTTTGCACTGCCACATATCTCCAAAAGGAACTCCAAGAGATGATGGCCAATCCATGGCCTTCTTCGAAATATTTCCTTTAAAAATTCAGATTTTATTTGAGATGTTTTACTCTCAAAATACCGTGCCAGTTCACCCTTGAAAATATCAAAAACCCCTTTTAGTTCAGACTCTGAAAAATTTCTTGCATCAATAATTTTCAGAATCCAAAAGGTGGAATCCTGAGCAAGGGAAACAATCATTTTGTGTCGTTTCCACATGGCTGACTGTTTTTTCTTGGATAAGATACCAGCAGATTTCTTTCTCTTCAATGGCTTTGATGCCAACTTTAAGTTCCTTTCTAACAAAGATTCAAGATTAGGTAGTAGCACAGCATCACCCTTTGGGAAGTCCTTCGCTTTGATTATTTTCTTTTGCAAAATTCCCCATATTCGCTGTCCGAGCTGCTCGCCGATTTCTGCAGTCTGAGGATTAACAAATGCCTGAGCCAAGTTCGAGTAAACCATCAGAACCCCAGGCTCAGCTGTAGAATGAAGACAGCAAGAAAGCACAAATTAGAAATAAGTTTTTTAACAAAAGGCCTTCCAAGGAAAACAAGAAAAAATAGAATTTTTAAAATTGCAACATAATGTAGAAATAAATATTCCTTGCAACTGAGACTGGAGATTCTGTCAACACAGCCACAACAAGCAGCTTGCCAAAGCCCAGCTCCTGACAGGAAATATTATTTAGCAGTTGTGATAAGTCACAACACAACTACTTTCATATATATCTAAATCATACCTTTCTTGTTGATCTGAAGCCACTGCTAAATTCAGCAGGAAGAGAATTACAAGGAATTAATCAATTACGCTAAAACAAACAAGAGTCTAATTTGCATATCCCAGCTAATTAAACACAAGAAACAATTACTTGCCTGGATTTTCATGCAGGTAAACCTCCAGCAATGAAAGAACACGAAGTTTAAACAAAACAAGCTGAGATTGTGCAGTTTCACCCCCAGCCTGATTCTTTCTATCTTTAAAAATCTGTGCAAGATAAGCGTCCATCCGGAACATTGCATCATCATCCATTCCTCCATCAGAATCATCAGAATCATCAGGCAGCTCTTTGCCAGCTTCTTCAACTTCAACCACTACCTCGCAATCATCAGTCTGTTCTTCATCTTCACCTGTTTCACCTGTCTCAGCTTCATCCACTTCTTCTTCTTCTTCTTCTTCTTCTTCTTCAATACCAAGAAAATCTTCATCATCTTCACTGCCTTCTTCCCGATGTCTAGCTGGCTTCAAATCTTTCTTAATGACACGCAACATCCGAAGAAGTCCATCATTTGTCACATCATTACAGAAGTGCTTAAAAACCTAGAAACATAAATTATTGCCACAGTTAATATCATGTTGATAATGGGAATCCATGGGTAGGAAGAGCCATTTTCAGCAATCCTTCACTCTAAGCGCATTGACCTTTTCCCTAAATAAGTTATGAAACAAATACTAAGCACATCATGCACAAGAATTGTAAAAAGCACCTCATACTTGACTAAAAGTTCAGCTATTCAATCTGGACACAGCCAACTGAACAATTCCACTGGCAAATTGAAATGCCAAAATGTCAAAAACAATCGCAAAGAAGCAATGTATTAACATTTAGAAAATCACTTTTAATTAATCAAGAACTCATCCTATCATGAAGTAATACACAACTTTAATTATAAATGCGCATTGTAAAGCCAAATTAAAGTCGAGACATATAGATATGCAACATACATGTGCAAATACAAATACAAAACTAAACCTTCCATCACTACACACACCTGCTCAATAGCAGAGCGCATGGGAGCTGATGACTGTGGCAACAATGAAAGGAATGTGTCCACAAGGACATCCATTAACTTAGGATCTGCATCATTATCCAACTCCTCTTCTCCCGAGGAGTCAAGAAGATCAGAAGCAGCAAAAGCTTTCTTACAACATATAATAAGTTCAGATGCAGCTTCTGAGAATTCTCCAGGTCGAAGGAGTACTTGAAGCAGCAACTGGATCAGCAAGTACCTCATTGCATGCAATTTATTTGCTTCAGCACCAATCACAAAATTTTTTTCCTGCATCATTAAAACATTTTAAAAGCTGGGCACAAGATAAAAGGGCAGATAAAGGTGACAGCTGAGATGTTTGAGAACATATGTACATATGATTTGCTAGCATTTGAGACCAAAGAGCAAATATATTAGTTCTCAAGCAACGATAATAATGCAAGGGAAAACAGTAATCGGTAGACTTACTAAGGAAAAGTCCTACACGAGGCAAACCCCATACTGAAAAAAAATTGCAAGCTACAGGTGAAAACATTCTGAATCACATCAAAAGGTAAGCCCTTCATTAATTCAGTTTTTAAAGTTTACTCAACACATACATCATAATCTGTAATTTGAGGATTCAGTATGCATCCCAAGTCTGAAATCAGAACCAATTTCATGCCATATTCAAATGTAAGAATAATTAGTGTTGGTGAAAGCAAGGAAGACAAAGTTTACCTCTCTAGACAGCCTAGTTTCCATTTCTTGCAATTTTTCAAATGCCTTTTCATCTTCATCACTCAAAGATCGGAAAAGAGAAACCGAAGGAATGTTTCCGAGTGTACTGAGAAAACGCATGAAGTAAGATCCAAGATCACTGTGCTCCAGGCCACTTGCCAAAGAATGTAACCCCTCTATCTTTTGAGCATTTGCCAGCAGTGATTGGATCTGCTCGATGCACATTCTGCAAATTGCACTTGAAGTGGCTGCCTTTGGCCATTTAAATTTCTCCTTCAATTCAAAAGATGTAACTTCAGAGCCAAGAGATGCAGAGAACAGACCCTGAACAGCTAGAAACTTCAAAATTTCCCTCTGCACCCGAAACTTTGCTTCAGGCTCCAGCTTCAAATGTTTCAAAATACTCGGGAGGGATTCCACCACCCAACTCTTCAAGAAATCAGAGTTTTCCATTGCACCATTTGAATCCTTATCCTCGACAGAACCCATCTCTGAATTGTCATCAGTTTGACTCGGATCTGAGGGTTCCTCTGAAGAACAACCTTCATCCACAAACATGTTCATTAAATTCTGAATAAACAGCATGCAACCAGATTCTGTTTTAAACTCTGTCACCAAAGCTCTAACTGTTTTTGTTCTGGTGATGCCATCAAATCTTGCATTGCTGTGTCTTTGTAAAGCCACTATAACAGCAACCCTTCTGACATCATCATTTCCTACCCAATCAGATAATTCCTTAAGAAAATGCTGCGCGACTTTATACAGCCAAGAGTCCTTTGTTGAAAGTATATCCATCAAGCATTGCACAATTTTGTGAGAAAGAACATGTGGAATGAATGATGCGGGGAGCCTTGGGAGGAGAAGAAGCAGAATATGAAATGCCAAGTGCTTGCGATCATGAGAAGAGAGAAGAAGGGACCCTTCAATAACAACTTCACGGAAACACTGAACAATCTTGACAACTTCTTCTTCAGAAGAGCTAGACTTGCGACTTTTTTTATGCTTTTTTAGAGAATTAGAAGCTGATACCACATCTTCAGCTTGCATAACGACATCAGGTAAAAGAATATTTACCAGAACAGGCCACACACCGTGAATTCTAGGCTGACAGAACGTTGATTCCTGCCATATTCCACAAACAATAATATCATGAGTAAATATAAAACCTTTTACAAAACTGACAACTCACGCTTCATACAAAAATAATTAAAGAGTCACCTTCAGGCAGTTAATAATAGAGGACAAATGATCAGATGCAAAAAGCCTACTAGGGCTGAACGGATGTGGCAAAATCTTTCCGAACATTTCACTATCAACAGAAACTTTCTCCTGAATTCTCAAAGCTAAAAGCAAAGCATCAGGATTTCCAGCATCGGCATCACCTTCAAACCACTCACACAGTCTTGGAGCTTCAAGTACGTGATTCAACACAGCCTCAGTTGGCAACTGCAATCACAAGACATAACAGTGGAGGGATCAAGAGACAAAGTAGGAATTGCAAGACATACATAATGAATAGGAAATCTGAAGCAAAAGAATCCCCCTTCCCAAAAAAGATATGATAAGCCCCATGGAAAAATAAAAAAGGATGCAAATGTCCAATAAAATCAAGTTTCTTCATTTGTCAGAGTAAGATACCTTTTCGACCAATTCTAAAATAATTGCAACAGCAGGCTCTTGCAAATATCGTTTTTTTGATGCAAGGGAGATGAGTACATTGGTGAATTCCTTAATGAAGAGGGTGTTATGATCAGAAATCCACACTTCCACCAGTCTTCCTGATCGGGCAAGAGCACCATAAGCAAATAGCCGACCTAAAAGGCAATCCCTTATGTCCTGCGGTGCCACAAATAATCAACTTCAGGAATTTCATATAGAGAAGATAGCAACAGAATACAAAATAGCAATCCTCGCTCACCTGACCCTTCATTGATGAAGAAACTTCTAACATGTCAACTATTAGATTCATCACTGAATCCACTTTGATGCTAGGAATTGTACCAATTAACACCGCCAAGCCCAATGCAAATCCTTGCCTTGCGCACTGCAAAAGGGAAACCAGATTACGTGAAATACAGAAGTTAGCAAGCAACCTCTTGTTATAGATAGCCCAAGTTTAAAGCCACGCAATAGATACTACGGTCTATGGAAGAAATTATATAATGCTAAAAAGGTTGGGCATCTGACCATTTTCAGTTTCCAGTTAATGTTGTATGGTTTAACATTTTATCTAGCTTTAGCAAGATCTAAATGCCCTGATAAAGAATGTTTGCATAACAACCAGTAGGATATAACACCCCAAGAAACAAGAATCAGATAATGTGTATAATGTCATATAAAATTCAGAGTCGCAAATACAAAGCAAGTATTAACAATGAGATGAACAGGCACTGAGAAATAAGCCATTGTAACAGATACACCGAGAATGCATGTTTTACATAATCATCCATCAAATTCAAAACCCAGCAGGCATTAGACATGATTGCACAGTTATTACACAGCAGCAAGGTGATGATCAAACTAAACTAATGTACCATTTTCATTAAAAAGACAGTTCCTGAGGTTAATTCAACTCTAAGAAACACTTCTCCTTAACGGGATTGAACTTTGAAAACAAGTAAAAAGTTCACTGTTAGATATTATGAATCAAATGTCCATTCCCTCAGAGCATATATAGAGAATCACAACCTTGGTTCAAAAGTTGTGAGTTTGTACGTGATACATAGCTTTCACAAAGAAGAAACAAGAGAACAGTCTGCAATTTAACCAATCATACCTCCCTCGATGAAGAAGCACCGCGAATAAGCCTACGCACAGCATATCTCACAGAAGGAGCACAGTCATTCAACCCATCATCCTTCTTCGCTTCCAGTTTCAACCCATCTTCTACCACCACCTTATTCTCTGCATTTTCATACGCCTTCTGAACCTTTTGCAACTCCATGACCAATCTCTCCACTGCAGCTTCTCTCACAGACACATCAGCCGATATCAGTTCTGTAAAGACGCCAATGTGAAACTCCGGCAACACCCCACTTGAGGAAGCTCCCATCTGCTCTTTATTTTCGGTAACCTTTGAATCAACATCCATTTTTTTAGTCTTCCCATCCTTATCCTCTAAAGTAGCATGCTGGCGCTCTTTATCCAATGCTTTCCTCTTCTTTCGTCTTTCCATGGGTTTCAGCGAACTAGAATTATTATTATAAAGGCCTGCTTTAGAAGCATCTCCGTCCAGGGTTTCATTCTCTTTATTCTTATCTTTCTTCATTTTCTTTCTACTTAGATTTGAACTTGCATTCTCTTTATTCATATCCTCCAAGTTTGCATTCTCAGTTTTTGTATTTGTATTATCTGAATCCTCAACTTCCTCTGCTGAATTGGAGCTTCTTTTCTTGCTTCCCATTTATGCCAGAAAATATGTTCTCTAGCTAAAACTGTATATACCATACACCAATGCAAAGAATAAGTAAAACCCAGAAAAGTCCGACTTCAAAATACACAAAATGCAGTGAGGCTGAAGCTCAAGCATCAATAACAACCACAGGGTTGCATTTAAAACTAAAAAAAGAAAGAAAGGAAACAACAGCAACTAAACTTGAGCTTATTTCTGAAAATAAAAACAAAAGGAATTTGAAAAACAATAAAAATACCAAATATAAAATTAGAAAAGGAGCATAAAGTCAAATATAAAATTAGAAAACGAGCATAAATCCCTGTCCTTTGGTGAGCGAAACGTGTAGGGACGATTCGGTATAAACTGGAGGTTAACTAAGCTTCAATATTTTTTTAAAAAAAAAAAGGTTAAAGAAATGAATAGAAAGGAGGAGAAAGAAAACCTAATAAAGGTACATTGAAAGAGGTTATGCATTCTAAGTGTTACCTGTAGAAGACAGAGAGTCTTCTTCTTCTTCTTCTAAGTGGGGTAGGG
>Ga0307515_10011990_pt1 | contig 16368 bp, 14 predicted proteins | sample 17_EM_MG_FD_194513 | JGI IMG/M metagenome (GOLD analysis project Ga0307515, IMG submission 194513) | Populus trichocarpa ectomycorrhiza microbial communities from riparian zone in the Pacific Northwest, United States - 17_EM | ecosystem: Host-associated > Plants > Roots > Unclassified | place...
GCCTCTCCACCTCCGCCCCCCCTCTGCCATGCGGTCTCCGCCCCGTCGCCAACGGATCCCCGGCCTCCTCATCCTCCGACGACTCGCTATCGCCCCCCTCATCGCGCGCAATGCCCAGCGCGCCCAGGCGTCTCCGCCGCTCCGCCGCCGTCTCGCCCTCGTCCATATGCGAGCGCGGGTGTGGCTGCGTAGTGCCAGGCGGCGACGGCGCGCTGGGGCCGGCAAGAACACCCAAAGCCGCGATCCTGCGTCTCCGCTCCGCGGCGCTCTCATCTGACGCGTCCTGCAGCGGGGGCGGGGGCGTCTCGGCGTCCGAGTCGCCAGGCGCGATGCCCGCGCGCGGGAAAGGATGCGTAGCCTCGCGGCGGCGGCGCTGGGCGGCCGTCTCAGGGCGCGCGGCGCGGTCAAGGGAGTAGGACGCCAGCGCCGCTGGGACCGAATGGAACGGGACGTCCTGGTCCTGCGAATTGACAAGCGTGAGACCCTCTGACCCGGTCCTGCGGCCCGCGCCGGGGCTTTCGACGTGCTGCAGCTGTGTCTCGTCGCGCTCGACGACAGGGGGGATGTTGGCCGCGGAGGCGGCGCGCTTGCGGGCGGCGTGCTCTTTGGCGTCGCGCCGTGCTTCGTGCTTGACGGCCTCGGGGGCGTTTGAGGACTCGACGAGCTGCGCGCGCGACTTGGGGTCCATATTCTGAATCTGCTGGATGAATTCATTCTTGGACATGCGGCGGCCGCCGGCGGTGACGGTGAAGCGGATGTGTTCGTCGTCCGAGTTATCGTCCTCCTTGCTCTTCTTCTTGCGCTCACGCTCTCCGGCCGTCTCATGCGTGGTGTCGGATGGGCCGGCGGCACCGTCGCCGGCATCGTGCTGGTGATGTGGGTGCACGCCGAGGTAGGTGCCCATGTTGCGGAGGCGCTGCATTGTGCGACCGCCACCGTCGGTGGAGGACGTCATGCGGTCCAAGGCGGGACGTTTGGCGGGCGCGGGGATGTCGTATTTCTTCAGGACCTCTCCATCCTCGTCCTCGACAATAATCGTATTACCGAATTGGTATGCTAACGCCGGGCCACGTTTTGGTGCCGGTTTATGTGCTTTGGGCGGTTGGGCCGGTTCCTCCGAGCCTATTTGGCGACGGCCCCCGAAGCTTCCCACGCGCTTCCGCACGTCTCTCCAGGATTTACCAGGATGCTCAGCGCCTTCTTTGATTGCTTCCATGGCTTTTCCTGGTGCTTCTTCAACTGCGCCGCCGTGCTCGGTCTGGGCGACGCCATGCTCGACGTCTTTCTCACGCATGAGGCGACGGCCAGCTTCCTGATCACGCCTCGCCCTCACCGAGTCTGTCTCGCCTTGGCTATCTCTGACTCCCAGCACATTCCCTTCTTCATCCTCAATAACGGTCTTGTCGCCCTCCTGATAAAACTCCTCTTCAGGCTCCCCTCGTCCTTGCTTTTCCTTTGCAAGAGAGCTTTCCGGTGATTCAGGATTCTCATCGCTATTCAATACCAAGGTATCCGAGTCCCGCTGTGGCGGCGAAGGAACATCTGCGTAATCGCGATTGAGGCGTTCCGGTGCGATTGCCGATTGGGAGACCGGCCCACCAGGTCCGAGCCCTTGGTCCCACTTCCTCCGACGCGCGGATGGTCGCACAGAACTTGCCATGCTCGAACTGTCCTCCTCTTTCTGGCGACGCAAGAACTGACCAGGAATACCAATTGGCCCCAGGAGGCCTGATCCAGGCGGAAAATCCGATTTCTCGTCGACAGAGGACTCGGAAGGTCGACGTAGGGACATTGAGGATTTGGAGCGTGATTGGATGCGTGGGAGACGGTCCATCCAGCTTGGTCCGTCTTCGCTCGCTTGGGTATAGGAGAGCGTGAGTGTTAGGGTGTTAATGTGTTTTCCTAAAGTGAAGACTGCGATAGAACTGCCGTGTACAGTGATACTACAAATAACCAGGAAAGTCGTGATGGGCCATATTAATTCAATGATGTTGCTATGCGGGAATCCGGGTTCCGGCAGAACGGCGAGTGGAGTTGTCGATTCGGTTTCAAGTTCTGCCCTAGCCATAATGGCAACAAAGATGCCGCCGACACCAATTGGGCCAAAGTGACCAGCAAAAAGAGCTTCACGCCAAGTCTTGATATCTGGTATGATAGGTTTGAGGGCCATCATGATTGGTATGCGGCGGAAGAATAGCACCAGAAGGCTGACAACGACGAGTCGCCAAGGCGTGGTACCGATGACATCTGAGTTGAACTGCCCCCAGGGGATGATGGTGCCAAAATAAACGAAAAAAGCTAAATTGATAAGCAAATCGATAACATTAGAGACGTGGGACTCTTCAGTCTTGTCAAGAAACCATCCGTCGTTGGAAAAACCAACACCGCAGGAGAAGCCGACCAATAGATCATCAATTCCGAGCATGCTGCCTGAACCGGCGCAGAACAGTGCCAGCACGAAGTAGAACACGAGGAAGCTCTCTCGGTCAATCAGGTCTTTTTCGTGTGCGTAGCGGATGGCTCGGCGTGCCATGTAACCAATTACGACACCATAAAAGGCACCGAAAATGCATTCATACAAGATGGTGTAGCAAAACCAGTGTAGAGAAACTTTACCAGTATCCGGACGGTAACGGATGAGGTAGATGGCAAGGTAAATGAAAGGAAAGGCCATGCCGTCATTGCATCCAGATTCAGCAGAGAGAAGATCTCGCAAGTGTCTAGGTACACGTTTGGCGAACTTGCCCTTGCCAACGACGGAAGAAGCCAGAACAGGGTCGGTAGCTGTTACGCATGCTGCAACGCAAAGACTGTCCAGCCAGTCCAAATGCGACTTGAACATCCACCATATGAAAAGACTGGTGATGAGCCAGCCAAATGTCATCACCGGTATCAGAAGCAGTGTGACCGACTTCCAGTGCTTTTCCATGTACGCCCTCGGCAACTCGACACCAACGGCGAAACACTGCACGACCAGAACAATGCGCGAAAACTCCAGTGTAATCAGGTCTGTATTGCCCCATGTCATTGGGTTGATCAGGCCCGCCGCGTGCGGACCGAAAATAATGCCACATAGTGTCGCTACAGTGGCTTCACCAATGTACAGTTTTTCCTTTATGACAGAAGAACATAACATGAACAGGCTGGTGAAGCCGCCGAGGATGATGTACACCAAGTGCGGCTTGGTGACGGCAAGGTGTTCCCACGCCATAGCACCGTGGTTTCCTGTCGTAGAGGTGGCACAAAAGCGAAAAAGAGACGGGCTTGGGGAGGTAAAGAGCGTAGTTCAGTGGTAGAGAGAGTCCTTAGGTAGGAAGCAGTAGAGGTTCGGGATCTTGAGTCCCAAAATGCGCGCCGCTCGACAGAAATGCGATATTCTCAGTTCGCAGCATGTAGGTCTAGGTTGCGCCCAGTCGTCGCTCCCAAATGCCCCGGCGGGCTGTTGTGGGGTAGAGGTAGAGCTCGGAATGGTAGTGGCGAATGGTGTAGACAAGGTTGGAGATGATTCGGAGAGTGTTCTGCAAACGAAGAGTTAGCAATGGTTTGCAAGAGTCGCAATGGGTGTCGACGCACGGCCACAGCTTACTACGGGCGATTAATGCGTCCCGCTGGGTCACCGGGAGAAGCTTGAGAGCGATAAGCTCACGGACGAAGTATTTTCGGGTACAGGTCAGGGAGCTGGGAAGTATTGAGAGACACAACAAAAGGCAAAGCAAAGTCAAGGGCAACGCACTAATTCTTCGACCAATTGGGCAGCGAATCAGCTACCGATACATGCAGGTAGGGAGTGGTATGGCGTCAGTACGCGCAGTTCTACTTGGGGGGGAGCCGGAGGTCGCGCGGATTGACTTCTGGTTATATAGTGTAAAGTTTTTCGGAAACTCGCGTAGAGTTGGAGGGCTTGGCCGCCCTTGGCTTGCGTGATTCGCCATGAGTATTCGCCGAGCCACTACCATCCGAGCATCGGCTGCTCTACGCAGAAATCGATCGTTGAACTCGCTTGAACTCGTCTTGGCCCTGCCAGTTCGTGATCCGAGCAACTTCAGCCCTGGATGATCCCTCGCGTCGCGTTTTAGCCTGAATCAGGACCCGAGAATGTCTAATCTTGGGCGCTCGTCAGCTTTTCCAGACCTTCGGGCTTCCCGCAAAGGCAAGCCCGGCAGCCCACCAGCCCTTCGCTCCGGCTGGCCTTCCGCTTAGCCACATGCAAGCATCTGCCTCCACTCCAAGAAACGCGACGAACAAAACAGTCCACGAGGCGTGGGACGTGGGGGCAATTACTATCATGACTGCATCGAGCGTATTGGACGGCGTACGTGGTGCTCTGTTGAACCCCAGACCATGTCATGTGTTGTGGGAAAGGCAACTAGCCTGCAGCTCAAGGATGCACCGCAGAACTAAAATCCTGCAATCAACTAACCCCGGGATGTCATTCTGCTTTTGGTGCAATCCTCAACTAAAAAACTCAACTAAGAAAAGCTCGTATGTGTCTTCGAATGTACAACCAGCCAGGACTACCCTATTCTAACTGCAGTACACACCACTAACTCCTAGCACATACCCACAATTGCTTGATTTTCCACGTCTTCCAAAAGTAAATTAAAGAGATGCCCAAAAAAGAAATAAGGCGTTTTGAAACGCCCCTCAAAACGCCTCTTCCGATGGCCCCGCCATGCAAAATGTTTACTTTCCTGCCCGAAAATAACATATCGCCACCCAAAGTGTTCCCTATGCGTACCAAGACGCCATGCGACTCCCCGTTCCTTGCTCCAGCCCAACCCAATCACTCCAGTTCCCTTTCAAGTCGTCATGTTCGTTTCGTCGTCTGACTCATTCGTGGCTCTCAGTTTCCCACTGGCAGCCACGTTCTGCGTTCGTCCATACTCCTATTTACACGACTGCCAGGAGCGAGAGGTATCTCAACCCGTCCCCTACTGCCACCGATCTCACCTTCGCTGTCTTCATCATATGCGTCCGATAACCTTGCAAAGTAGTCCGCTAGCCCATTGGTCGGGGAAGCAATGCTATCATACTGAGGCGGCGGCGTCTCTAGCGGAGGAGGTGGTTCTTCATCCTCGAATGCAGGTGGGTTGAAAGAAGGTGCTCGCAGCATGTGAATCGGGCGTTGCAAGCTGGTATTGATGGGTCCACCGATATGAGCTTGCTGCGGACGAGCAAGATCTTGGCTTGGAATCGATTCCAGCGACACGTCCGAGTTCTCCCTTGCGCGATTTAGAGAGTTCAGTGTTGGAACGAACGATGTCGGAGAGCTCCGTCGGACCGCAGCACCAGGACAGCCACATTCGGGCATTCGCGCGTCGTCGTTTGCAGTTTCGGGAGAAGAGTACGCTGGGAGTGCAGTGTTGGCTTGAGTGGCTCGGCACGAAAGGATATGGAAAGGCGAGTCAATGGATATCTCAAAATGACGGCGCTTAGATGAATCATTCTGGTCTGGCTTTGAGAGACGCATGACAATCTGAAAATTTGAGTGTTAGTCTTAGTTCGACGTTGGGTGCATTAAATAGATAACTTACTTTTATCCAATGATGGACTTGGATATTTTGATATGTTGTGTCGAAATGCAACTTCGACGCCTTCTCCTTCTCCTTCATGTGATGACAACTCGGCAGCTGAACGTTGAACTCCATTTCTGTCGGACCAATATTTACCTCTCCATTGAGGTCTCCCAATAGGTTTCCAGGGTCTTGAACCTCGACGTTTTCTCCCCTCGCAGCCGCTGCTCTCATATCGTAAGGGACACCACCTCCAGAAATTATCCTCATCGTACTCCCCGAGTAAGTGCTAGTAGCTGGGCCATCCGCGCGTTTTTCGAACAGTTGAATCTTTCGAGTTGGCTCCATCCGGTGTACTCTTTTGTTAGCACAGAAATATTCGATGTTTTCCGTTACAAAAACCTTGATCCTGTGACACTGTACTTTCGCAAGTGGGGTGAGTTTGAAGGCGATGGGAATCTGAGCTCCGAGTGGAAAGGATTTGCCGGATATTACAATATCATAATGGAGTTGATCTTCCCAACTTCTACTAATAGCGATAGGTTCAACCTGTTCTAAAGACCCTTCTGATGGGGCTCGAATTAGAGTAACCTCTTTGTTACCGATCAGATTGGCGCGAAAAGCTCCAGCCCTCTCCACTATGGCTTCCAGCTCATATTTAACAGACCCCAGCTCAACATCAATCGTCTCAGGGAGATGGCTATCCAATGGCAATTCGAAATTGTAGACATAATCTCCCGGATTGAATACTCTGTAACCCTTTTGTGCTACTGAAGGTCCATTGGTCGAAGATTCACCCTTTTCGAAACTTCGGGATTGGTTCACTTGTAGAGAAAGTCGTTTCTGCTCCTTCGTGCTCAAGTTGATAGAAGAAGAACTTGGTGAATCTCGACCGAATACGTCAAATGACGATCGCCCTTTCGGAGCACTAATATTTGCCGATGCGGTTGGCGCTTTGAAAAGCTCGAAGTGATCCGCGCCGGTACTAGTCTCTGCGGTTGGAAATTGAGCGTTAAAGAATGGCCATGTGTGGCTCATAATCGTGTCGGTCTCTTCAAAATCCGCCTTCTTAGGAGGAATGCCTGAGGGAAAATATGTTAGCTTGTAAAGTCCATAAATTAACCTGGGTATCATACCTTCCGGCCATTTCGTCGTAGCTTTTCCGCGAAATTTTAGAGTTATGGCTTTAACTTTTGCTGGCTTTGAAACTCTCAAATGTAAGCTTCCTCTTAACATCGCTGTACTCCGTTCCGAAGTTTCCGTCTGCTCAAAACCCTGAAGGAAAAGTACAGGCTCAGCCAAAGATATTCCGACGCTGATTCCATTGCCGGATGCCAGCGGTTTCTCCTCTGGGATTGTCCTCACAACGCTGGTGGATATGTTCTTTGTCACAGCTCGTCCAGAGGCAGTGCGGACAGACTCCACCAAGCCCGGCCTATAGACCACCCCACTCACAGGCCCTCCGACCATATCCCTCGAATTTGTCCGCATGCTTTCCGCTAGCGACCTCCTCCGATCGTCCGGTGATAAAGCGCCGGACCTACTGCTGCTGGCAATTGAGAACCTTGGAGACGTTTGCTCTGGCTGTCTGTCCGCAGGAGTGTGGGAGGCAATGAAGAACCGAAGGAATCGCTTAGCGTTCTCTCTAGGGCCCGCTAGTTTCTCGATGATGAGCGAGGATTTACTTCGTGTTCTCCGCCGATAGAGGGAGAAGTCAGGGCCGACGTGAGCGATGTGGATTCGGTGAGGTCTCCGGTTACGCGGCTGAAAGAAACCGGTAGGGGTGCTCGGGAGCCGATATATGTTTTCTGGTACGTAGGACAGTCGTCCTCTTTCGGTGTAAACTTGAAGATATTCTGTCATGACGAGAATTGTCCGTGAGTATTGGTCAATGTTACATGCAGAGAGCGAACGCCAAAAATAAAAAGCCAGCAAAATCAGCGAAATACAAGTCGTGCAGACCCAAAGGGCATCGTGCGGCTAAAAGTCATACGAGGAGAGCAGATGGTGAGTGAATGCATCCATCCCTTGATGATGGTTTTGGGAAATGGAGCACGCCGTGGGACAAAGGGGGACAGGTGGGCAAAAATGAGACAATGACTTACAGAAATGTCTACTGGAAGTATGGGCCGGCATAACGGTCATTCGAAGATAAGCAAGCACATGCCACGGTACTCTATGTGGAGCGGTCAAGGGTGAAAAGTTGGCGGATGTTTGCGGACGCACCCTGCTTTTGCTGTGCTGGCAGAACAACAACAGACTGGTCGCTGGGCTAACACTACTTAAAACAAGTAAAATGATGACCGTTGCAGATCCACAAGAAGCTTTTGAGGGCTTGATCAAGGGCAGCAGCAAAACCAGGATAAGCCTGCAACCAGCCAACGAGGGAGAGCGACGAGCAGGTGATGGGCAGAGTACGACGGATGACGCGGCGGATGGCTGTGACGATCGCACGGCGGGACTGGGGTGGAGTGGAGTGCTGCAGGACTTATTAGATTGCGGGTTTGCAGAAGGTGCAGGAGATGCGGGAGAAAGTGTTGCAGGAGATCAAATAGCAGGCGCGCTTTACTGCGGACTGAAGTTGCGCAGTGGGATAGGTAAGCATTGATGGTGGTCAGTAAGACATTGGGTTTTAGTGATGCTAGCTGCTAGATTGCCAATGACATCAAGGCTCTGCAGGGCGGGTGGCAGGGCTTAAGTGGAGGAAACCTTGAATTTACTGCTTCTAGATGTCCGACCTCGGATTGTTCGGCATCACAACAAAAACTCTGCACCAAATTGACCTCTCAGGAACCGCGGACTGGAGCGACAGGACCGACCCAAGACTCGTCAGCATCCTACGTCTGCGTTGGAGGCTTCCTCCGAGACTCCCGCAGCTAACGCTCTCTTCTCGGCTTCTTCTCGTTCGAGAGCCAATCGTCAACCTATCTATTAACCATCTCACAAGATCTCCTCGTAAACGCCGACGAGGACCGTCGACTGGGCCATGCTGGGCAGTGAAATATCACGCCCGGACTCCCAATCTTCATGGAGGGCTCATAGTACCCTTTGTATTGTATGCGCGGGGAACCGGGTCATGCGAGTTCGATTTTCATATGCAAGAGACTGCAGAGCGCACATGGCACTAAAGTACAAAAGGTCTGAATCGCTTCCCACCCCAAACTTCTCCTCATGACCAAGCCAGTTATTTCCGAAACAGTGGGCCAAGCTTGGAGATAGGGATGGCAGAAAGCGGGCAGGTGTGCATCTCAGCGAATCCCGATGGCGTAGCGATCCGTCAACTAGGGTCCCGCTTTTGGTTCGTAGCTAGAGTAGTCCGCAGGATCGTCTTTATGGTTGACGTCTTGGACCAACCCTTCCCCAACGTCTTCGCCATTATTCTGCCTGCTAAAGGGCACACGACGTTTTGCAATGACGCGCAGCAGTTCGGGAGTTGCCGTTGCGAAATCGCAAATTAGAAAACGATGGAGAATCATGAGTAATCGTGCAACCAACGGCATTCTCGGTGGCATCGAAACGCGATCGGGACTCTCGATGCATGGCTTGATGGCGTGAAATCAAAAATAAGCTTGTTTTTCGTACACGTGACTCGTCTCACGGCCCCGCAACACGCGAAGTCGATCTTGGGGAAACGCGACGCCAGCCAAACACCAAAATATACAAGGCAGTATCGTCCCATGCCATTTAGCGATGCTTGACGATGGCGACTTTAGTACTTTTCTCAACCCGTGTGCTCTCTCCTGCGATGCTAACCCGTCTTTAGGCAAAGCACAGACGCCTCTTGCGGGTGTCATTCTTTGCTGTACCTCCATCCCCCCAGAGCAGCGCGTATGTTCTTTGTCCAATTGCTACAATTTCAGTGTTTGCTTACACAATAGCTACAGACAGAGCTAGCTGCGGTTGCGATTCAGATGGGAGCTATCCACAAATACGACCTCACCTCCGACGTCACGCACCTCATCGTAGGCAATATAGATACGCCGAAATACAAATACGTCGCAAAAGAAAGGCCCGATGTGAAAGTGCTCACTCCTGATTGGCTCGAGGCTGTACGTTTGTCATGGATGAAAGGAGGAGACACGGATGTTGCTGCGTTGGAAGAGGAATATCAAGTGCCCACGTTTCAAGGTTTGAGGATATGTGTCACCGGCTTCGATGACAGTGAGTTAGATACATCTATAACATCAAGAACAGCGCGCTAATGCAATTGCAGTGGTACAGAGGCAGTACATTTCTGATACTGTTGAGAAACACGGCGCAACATACCACGGCGATCTAACAAAGTCCGTCACCCACCTCATAGCTGCAACACCAGGCGGCAAAAAATATGAGTATGCACGGAATTGGGACATCAAAATTGTATCTCTAGAGTGGTTTCAAGACAGCATTGAGCGAGGAATGGTCTTGGAGGAAAAATGCTACGATCCCATCCGACCTAAAGAGGAACAAGGTAAAGAAGCATGGAATCGAGCAGCCATATCCAACATTGCGCTGGGCAAACGAGGAAGGGCCTTAGATCGGGCGACGCCGGCGACAGACGCCAATCCCAAGAGGAAATTAAGACGGACAGCTAGTGCAATGTTAGGTAGCCAAAACGAGTCCATATGGGCTGATATCACGGCCGGCGGACTTGCGATGAAAAATGACGAGACCGATGATTGGAATAATCAAGTAGATGAGAGTTTCGTGGACAACAGAGCTCTTACATTAGACAAAGGTGGCATAAGCAAAGAGTCAGCAACAATTGCCGAACAGACCACTACCAAAGATCATCCTGCGGCCAATCCCACTCATAGAACACCCGGGCTTCCCTTGAGAAGACAGGAAGGAATCTTTGAAGGCCGCGTGGCCTTTGTTCACGGATTTGACGATGCCAAAGTTAGTCAGCATAAGCAGTCTCATTGTAAGCCTTTCGCTAACTTCACAGTCTGCAATCCTTCGAGAGCATCTGATCAGTAACGGTGCCGCCGTGGTCCGCACCACTGCAGAGCTCGAGCAGGAGTCGCATGATGGCCTCCAGCATGGCTTTCTCATCGTTCCGCACGACGTGGCTTCCACTGAATTACCGACCGTTCCGGAACCCGCGGGCAGGCTATGCAGAGTGACGAATTGGTGGGTAGAGAAATGTTTGTACCGCAAAGGTCTGGTGGACCCTGTGGGAGAGGTTCTATGCAGGCCTTTCAAAAGATTAGGAATTGATGGTACGTGGAGAGCCCAGTTTTCGGGTATCTAATTAACCAATCGTAGGTTTTAACGGCATAATAATCAGCTCAACGTCATTCGCTGGAGTCGATCTACTTCATGTATCCAAAGCTGTAAAACTTACGGGTATGAAAACAACAACTCCTCTTCAGTATCATAACTAATAATTCATTCAGGTGCGGCATATGATGAGTATCTAACGCCTACGACATCCATCTTGGTCTGTAATTCGAAAACACCAAATAAAGAAAAGTTGAATTACGCAGTCGAACGCAATATACCAGCTGTCTCTGTAGAATGGCTCTGGGACTGTCTGCGGACAGGAGAAAAGCAACCATTGCAAGATTATCTATTGAATAAACCCCGAGAAAGACGCCCAGATGGAGCAAAGCAATTCATTGAAGTACCTACTGCGCCACTTTCAGAAGAAGGCGCCGCGAAACTAAGGAAACGGTAAGGAGTTCTCATATTTCAGTAGGACGACTACTAACATTCCAAAGGAAACAGCAACAGAATCTTGATAAGTCTCACGCAATTGTGAAGAAGCTTCCGAAAGATAAAGATCGACATAGACGAGCTCGCACCCTAGAACTCATGCCTTCAAATGAACCAGCACCCACTTTGACAGTCCGAAACGATTCTCCTGATTCTAATGATCTTGGGACTCCGACTTTGACGCACGATGACTCCGCATCCATCACCACGCCCCTCCAGGACCTCCCACCAGAAGTGAACTCACCACGACGACCATCTAACACATCCGTCTACTCAGCCTCGATCGGCTCCACAGCAGATTCAACATCTAAACACACCCCCGTTTCAGAGAGAGCTACTTCAGATAAGGCCAGCCGACAGCCAACCCCAGACTCCACCATCCTGCCCGAACCCCAAGAATCCCTCAACACGACCATCACCAACCTCCTTGCGCAGAAACAAGCCGCCTCCGCCGCCTCCGCCGCCCCGCCCACCGAATCCAACCAGCGCCGCCGCAAACGCGGCCTCCTCGGCCGTGCCACCTCCGGAATGTCCAACCCGTCCACCTCAGTATCTTTCTCGCGCACCAGCTCGCTGGGCGTGGCGGAACACCCGGCCACTGCGCCGCAGGGCGCCGAGCTGGACGCGGAGGACCGGCCTGAAATTAAGTTTACAGAGTACATGCCCTCGCAGTCGCTGCTGTATGAGGACCCAGAGGTGCAGGCGGCGCGGGAGGATATGATTCGCAGGATGGGCGGGAAGGTGGAGGAGGTTGTAGGAGTGGTGAGCCCGATTGGGGTTGTGAGGGATGTGGTTACGGAGGGTGTGGCGAGGAGGGTGGGCCGGAGGAGGAAGGGCGGTTAGGAGTGGGCTTGTACAAAGATTAGAATGATGCTTCTTTGAGTGGCTGAGAGGGTTGATGAAGCTGTTGGCTGTGGCTTTGGGTGTGATAGGGACCTGGCTGTATACAGGAAATGTAATCAGATTAGGAAGAAATGCATGGCTTCAGAGCTGGCTCTTGAGAATATTGAGTTTTGGAACTGCCTTCCTGCAGCCCGATTCTGCATATAGCGCCAACTAACACGAGGTCATAGTTCATTAAAAGGGATTCTGTTATGTGCTCTAGTTAGGGTATCACAAATGGTGATACCAGCTTGAGTAATCACGTGATCTACATCAACCTAGGCACAGGGTAGAGATGAAATAATATCCTCCAAGATTTAGACTCTCTTTTCTCTACCCGCAAGGCGTTCGTCTGTTTTAGTGTGGTATCAAAGATTGTTGAAGGCTTTGCATCGTCATAGCCTATTAGGGCCTTTTTGTTAGAAATCTTGCTAAGATGAAATGTGAGTTCTGTCAAATGTGTCCTCCGAGAAACTTATCGATAAGTGGTCCATCAATCACGACAGGTGCTCCACTCCTTCCCTAGCTCCGCACGCTCCCACGCCTGCAGAGAACCTTGTTAACTCCTGTTCGCTCTAGCCTATAACGTAATCGGTAAGTATCCTGGCCACGCAAGTATCCTGGCCACCTCAAAACTCACCAAAAGTTATATTTTAATATCTCAACAACCACTTAATAATAAATTCTAATAATTTATATTTGGACTTTTATATACACTCTACAGCTTCTATTAAAGTTGCATAGTAATTAGTTCGGTAGTTTTTAAGATATAGCAACCTAGATTTATTTTGGCCCCCAAACTATAATATCTTAAAAACTACTGAACTAATTACTATGCAACTTTAATAGAAGCTGTAGAGTGCATATAAAAGTCCAAATCTAAATTATTGGAATTTATTATTGAGTGGTTGTTAAGATATTAAAGTATGAATTTTAGTAGGTTTCGAGGTGGCCAGGATACTTGCGTGGCCAGGATACTTACCGATTACGTTAGAGTTTCGGAAGGCCAACATGGCTATGGAGTATCTAAAATCAATTACTTGCATCTAGCCTAAGCTCTATCTGGCTTGATCTCAGCGTTAGTCCCGACCCTATCTTCCTATCCCTTCCAATGGTGGAATTCGTCCTACGGTTATCGATAAGAGATAGCCAATAGAATCAATAGGAAAAGCTCCGTGACCCATACACGTACTTTTAACTCTAGTGTTCGCGCACGGTCCAACTCTCGTGGGACACCACTGTTGGAAGGGATGAGATTATTCGTGGAGGAAGGCTGAGCGTAAGAAACTATTTTATCTCTATAAATCCTATTCATCTCATATCAAGCTTTAAGTAATATCGGCTGGTACTTTGTTCCTGTCGACGTGCTAACTGTAGATACGAGAAAGTGTGTATTCCCCTTACTTCATAATCATATTTGCTGCACATCTTCCTTTCCAAATCTTAAGCTGCTCTTCTTCAACGCATAAATAAAGATTTTTCTTCAGCCTTACAGTTCATGGTAGTTGTATACATCCTGAGTAATCCTCTAGATTGTAAAGCCTCAGTACATCTGAATTCCAGTAACCCGCTATACCACCAGCCTAGAAAGATTTCGAATATCCGGACCTTATTCCCAGAATCAAATCCGCAGAAATTATGCATTCTCTTTGGAGAAAAGTCTCATCAAGACGACACGCAGTTGAACGGAAGGATCGAGCAGATCGACCTATCGATCTGCAATCTGGCGTTGAAACATCCGGATGCCACGTCTGCTGTGCCTCTTTAGCACCTGAGCGTGGTTCTTTGTGGGATGGCCGTCGGCGATCCGAACGTGTGCCTTATAAAGCAATATGGAAGGCAGCTGCCAATAAGTGCCTCTTTTGTCGACTTGTTAAAGACGCTGTAATCTACTTCTCAGATGATCTTGCAGCTGTCACTAGCATAGAATTCCATCCCGCGAATAGCTCCGGTATTTACAACTTGACCATTATCAACGGTCCAGCGCAAATACACCATCAAATGCTCGAATTTTACACCCATCAAGGCATGCTTACCTTCACCAAGACAGTCTTGCCCGCTAAATCTCCGGTCATCGCTATCTTGCGCTAAGTTTGACTGCTAACTGAAGTATTAGATAATCCATGTTTATGGCCAATTATTGGCCCAGCTCGTGATGTTTCCTTTAACTCGTCCTCAGAGGAATGCTTTGAACTAGCTCAGGATTGGCTTCGTGAGTGTGTGGCGAATCATCAGGGTTGTAATCTCTCAAAATCAACATTGCCGGGCAGCCGATTGCCTACCCGGTTAATACATCTTGGAGAAAAAGTCGAAGATCTCCGCATAATCGAAACGGGAGACACAGATGAATATACCAATGAAGTTTCACTACATAAGTTTGCTTCTGCTTGGTCAGTGGATGTTCATATGTATAGTAAGACTAATTATTTGCTACAGGCGATATGCAGCACTGAGTCATTCCTGGGGAAAGGCCCAGGTCATCACAGCCACCTCACAAACACTCAATCAGTACAAGAGGTGCTTACCATACACGCAACTTCCCCAAACATTCCGAGATGCTATCGCAATAGCACGTCGTCTAGCCATTGGCCTCCTCTGGATCGATTCACTGTGCATTATTCAGGACTCAACTCTAGATTGGGAAGAACAAGCAGCCAGGATGGGCTCCGTTTATGCCAACGCCACTTTAGTGATTGCAGCAGAATCGGCCTTGGATGGCAGCGGCGGATGCTTTATATCGGATGGAGAACGTGCTCATATTCCGTTCCAGTTCGAATGCCCCAGTCCTGAAGGTTCGAAAAGCACTGTCTATGCCAGACCAAATCGCAGGAGTGGCTCCGTCTCTCCATTCTGTTCTAGTCATACTCGCCAGGCATGGTCCCATTTGAGCACACGCGCTTGGGTATACCAGGAGCAACTCCTCGGGCGAAGAATTTTGCATTATACCAAATCGGAGATGGCATGGACATGCAATTCTGCGAATCTTTGCGAGTGCCGCATCAGACAAGGGAGGCATGGAAGGGCTGGCTTTCAATTGAGGAGTGTTGTTGTGGAAAACTTGATTAGGAAAAGCACGGCAACTGCAGCGCTGCCATCTCAAAACCGAGTTCCGCAAGAAATTATCCCCGAGGAAGGGTCGTTACCCAAGAGCACGATTTTTAACATGTGGAATAACCTCATTGAAGAATATACTAGGCGTTCCGTGACCTTCGCAACCGACAGACTTCCGGCAATATCTGGAATTGCGGCAGCGTGCAAACAACACTTTTCAGGCCAATACATGTTTGGGATATGGCAAGACCATTTGCCTGAGGCACTTTTATGGTCGGTTTCGGTCACCAAAACTCGGCAGAGCCGGAGGATTGATTCATCATATGCGCCATCGTGGTCGTGGGCGTCCATCACTGGACATGCCGAGTATCACCATGAGCTGGCGCCAGTGGAAGTAAGCCTTGAAATACTGGATATTTCGTATGTCCCAATTGGCCTAAACCCCTATGGGCCTGGGAATGGAAGCATCAAAACGTCTGGATACCTCTTACCTGTAAAAGTCAATCACTCCATTAGCCTAGCTAATGAACCGGTGTTGGCTGAGGAGGTGTACTTAGCAACAACAATCTCGCTTTCGTTGGATTTCTTCGCGCCAACAGCAGAGGGCCATGTTACCCGCTTACCTTGGAACTACCGTCTCTTTATCGACGTACATAATTGTGTACTTGCTGATGCTGAGCTTCACCACGGAGATGAGTGTGCGTTCCTAATCGTAATTCAAACTCCTAAAAGCTTTATTGGTATATTGCTTAGTCGCTCCTCCAAAAGTCCTAGTGCCTTCCAGAGAGTAGCAAGAGCAAATGTCTTATTCGAATCCGACTCGGATAAAACCTCTGCGCTTCCGATACTGGGTGAAAAGCAAGAGGTCATTCTCATTTAGTCACGTTATAGAGATTATCACCTTAAAGATCAGCCAGTAAGGCTCGAAGGCTATCTTCATAGCTCTCGCTACAACACGCAATGCTTCAGGTTGACGCTTCCTCCATGATTCGCATCATAACGTTGATCGCATCAAGTTTAACTTCAAACGAATATTGCAAGACCATTACGTAGCCTCAGGCTTCTCTTCTTTCAATCCATACGTCGCCGCTAGACGCCGGTTCAAATGGTCCCTCGCTGTCATTATCTCATCCGCCTCTCCCGCTCCACCTCCATATCCCACCTTAACTTTCTGCCCCTCGCCCTCGGCGCTCTGAAACTCCTTCACAGCGCGACTCGGCACCGG
>Ga0307515_10011991_pt1 | contig 16367 bp, 16 predicted proteins | sample 17_EM_MG_FD_194513 | JGI IMG/M metagenome (GOLD analysis project Ga0307515, IMG submission 194513) | Populus trichocarpa ectomycorrhiza microbial communities from riparian zone in the Pacific Northwest, United States - 17_EM | ecosystem: Host-associated > Plants > Roots > Unclassified | place...
CGGTAATATAAATGTCAATGGCTCTTTCAGGACACCGGACCTTAATGGCTGCATTGCTGGCTGTCAACGGCGGCCAGGCTGTATTGATGGTTCGTTCTCCACTGGGCCAAAAGTATGTTACATGAAGTATGCCATCGGTGCTATCTCTTTCAATTCTGAATCAGTCAATGGAGCTATTTGCAATTTCACTATCACAACGACAAGCTCCATGTCATCTACTATTACTTCGTCCATGTCAACCTCAAGTTCTTCAAGCAGCATGTCTTCGAGCTCATCAATTCCATCCTCTGCCACTTCGTTGACTACATCTTCTTCTATATCGAGTCCGTCACCCCGTGATGTGCTGTGGCCTTGTCAATGGCACAATTTCCACGGCCCATCCACTGCCTTCCTTCATAGTCGATTGCGGAACCGACCATGCGGGTGGTGATTTACAAGGCTATACCAATCTGACGTTCACCCAATGTGTAAATACTTGTTCAACCAATCCTGCCTGCATCGATCTAACCTTCGCCACTTCTGCAGGCTGCTATCTCAAGCATGCTATTGGCCCTGTCAGTTATCATACGAATTTCTGCGGGATGATCAAGATTATCCCTTGACACGGCAATTTGCGTCCAACGAGAAGGTGGCCCGTGCTCAGATATTTAAAGCCTTCGATTCTAAAGTATATTGATATATAAGCTTAATCTTTGGAGCTGATTCGCTTAATATAAGGTAGCTAATACTCGTTCTTATTGCAGAACGGTATTTTAAATTCTACGTAGATGTACACGTAGTTTCAAAAACAGTGTTCGCGCACAGACCACCTCCCGTTGAACGCTGCGATAAGCTCGAGTTCCTCCAGACCTTTAATGCCAACCTCGGCAACGACAATGATATCCTCGGGTTACTCTGGCAGCACTATGACAACTACCAACATGTCAAACCCTTCGACAGCTGTTTCTTCTAGCAGCATATCAACATCCATGCCTACAACGTCAAGCACGTCAAGCAGCATACCAATTATGCCATCATCAACATTTAGCGGAGGTATGTCCAGTTCCTCATCATTCCCAAATCCAAGCTCGAGTTCAGCATCAAGCAGCATGTCAAATACTGTTTCGACATCTTCAACTTCATCCTCCACTTCTTTAAGTCCACCCTCCACTGCTACATTCATAGCGACCATAACTTCATCTCAATCACCATCATACTCTTCAAGCAGTCTCGGCACCATAGCCGTGAGCTCTAGCTTGACAGCGACAACATCTTCCCCTAGTAGTACTACACAATCGAGTTCTGAAAGTGACATTGTATCAGGTTCAAGCAGACCTTCATCAACCATGACCAACAGCCCTACTATGTATATCTCGACCGTCTATGTGACATATACAACTATGTACCCGGCTACCTACACACCACCACCAGCCACCATCACTGTAACTACAGTCCAAATCATAAGTGGATCAATCATCACTCAAACGCTAGTTTCAACTGCGCCTGGCGGAACGATCGCTCAAACGTATGTCACTACTGTAATATTGACCTTGGTTACATATAGCGCTTGGCCACCGCCACTCTCAAGTTGGAACCCTCCTCTTCCACCTCCACCCTCAAGTTGAGGTCCCCCACCTCCTCAATCTAACTGGCCACCGCCCCCTCCGCCTCCACCTCCCTCCCCACTCGAGCGAGCCTCTACTCCCCCCCACCACCGCCTCCCCCCCACCTCCTCCTCCTCCTCACCCATCAACCCAAACGGATCCTGCGGCCCGCCTTTCAGTTATACCTGTAGCGGATCCTGGTACGGCGAATGCTGCAGCAACCTCGGCACATGGTACGCCTTCTCTTCCCCCCTATTCCCCTCCACCCAACTCGCACATGCAGACAAACATGCAGCTAAGCACCCCAGCTAATGAGTACGTTATATAGTGGTAACGGCCCTGTCTCCTGCGGCCACGGCTGCAACCCAAATTACGGCACCTGCAACCGTGTCGGTTCGATGTCTAGTTTCACAGCCACGTCAGTCCCACGTTACCGCAGTCAGTCTGCTCCAAGCCGCAACGGACGGTGACGGTCATGGCGTGGCTAGAGGGTCATGGACAGGGGCCGTGGAAGGAGTAGAACAAAGAAGAGCCATCTCCCCTGCTAGTAAACAACTAGGGACATGGGATTGAATTTGAAGTTCATTAGTTTGAAGTAAGCGTGATGGATGTTTATTATTACGACCGTGATTTATAGCATTTTATGACTGGGTTATGTGTAAGAGCAGGAATCTAATAGGAAATCGTTGCGTTTTATTTGCTATGCTGTCATGACTGTACTAAAAATCACAGAGCTATCGGTGTTTCTACCTGGTTCCCCAATTTCAGGAGCTTACCTGATAATAAGGAAGCGGGTTACCCTCCGCGCCTTCTTTATCTCTACTAAAGCCCAAGCTTTTAATTCTACTATTCCTCATGGATTTTCTTCCTAACCTTCTCCAGGTTGAAAATCCGAGCGTTTTATTTTTTGTGCACTTCCATTTGTTACTTTTCAACATTCTTGGCATTAAGCTGCGCTCACAACAACTTCTAATTGGCGAGATTCTGCGTTTGATCTGAGGGGGCCCTCGGAGCCCTGTCTGGAGTATATTACGCAAATAATCAGCACAATTTCGTCTCCTTAGGGCAGTTGATAGCTGAGCAGGAAACTGCAGGGGTATATCCTAGTTCTCTTTCTCGTTACTAGAAATCTCATCTATCTTCTAAGCTCTTTCCTCTGTGTTATTCTGCTAGATGATGGACTAACTACTCCGTCCGTCATTGCCGTCATTAACTCTATTTGCCTAAAAACGTCTAGGGATCTCGGCTCATTCTGCTCTAGATATCCACACGCTGGAGCCATTATCACTACTTTATGCTCGGAGTACATCTTAATCAGTGTTATACTACAAAAGTCTGGATTACAGTTTAATTAATTGCCCTGGGTGCGATGACGATCTCTAATATTAGAAACTCAGGCTATTACATATTAGCTTAGTCTTATCAAACCCGCGGAGCTTAGAGGGCACAGCATCTACAGGCAGTCAACTTCCTTCAAGGGAGGTGATTAAAGTGAATTGAGCTCATTTTTAAAACTGAGAACTGCATAAAGAAATGTGAGGGCGCATTAAAGTACCACGATTTCAACTACACCCTGAGAGTCTATGATGTCCAAGTCTTTCACTAGTAGCCTTAGGGCGTCTAATCCTATATTGCGTCGGGAAGGATAAGAGTACACTACTTGCAGTTTCGGGCAAGGATGTGCAGGCATAGAGTAGCCAGCCCTTTAAACACTCACATTTCCTAGAACAGCAAAGCCAAGGCACAAGTGTCTTAGCCCACCTCCGCAGGTCGAAAGCCTTCGCGAAGGCTAGCAGAACACTCGACTAGCCATTCTCAAATACCCATCAGCTAGCAAGCCATAACTGCCATTGAACCCAATCATTCATCACCATTAATAACCCGCAACGCCTCGATACTAATCCAGTCCTCCCAGATGCCCAAACAGGCAACCCCTCAACCCCTCCACCCCTCCACACCGGCGCACCACACCCGCCCATTCGCCCTGGCCCTCCTGCCAGAGCGCGCTGACTACATTGCCGCATTGTCGATGCCCCTCTTATTAATCAGCGGTGCCCCATGTAGCGGCCTTAGTAACCCTGTGTCATCTACGAGGGCGGCGAATCAGCGGGCGGCGATTCCCAACCCGCCAAGCGAGCACCGCCCCACACTCTTGCTCGTGCGCAGGGGAAATTTGGAATCATATTTGGAATCATATGTGGAATCATGGAACTAAGGTGGGAGTATATGAGCTAGGGAAGCGCCGCGGAGGGGTCGCGGTGGACTATTAAGAGCAGAATCTCCCGGCGAGAGAGGATTGCAATTGCAGCTGCTAATTACCGCACGGTTTTTCGACTGTTCGAACTGCATCCATTACATTCTGCTCATTGTTTGATTGTTTACCGCGTGAATTGAGAGAAAGAGAAGGAGACAGACAGACAGACAGACAGACCTCCACGACAATGCCTCTCTCAGCAGACGAGCAGGTCGTGCAGACGAGCAAAGACGTCGTCACCACGCTCCAAGCCATCGCAGGCCCGCATCCTGGATTACGCCCAGGTACCACCTCCAGCCCTTCCTCCCCTCCCAGCAGCTGGTATCAGCCACTAACGCAACTCTCCAGTCCACGCCCGCGGCGTCCTCCTCAGCGGCACCTTCACGCCCACGCCCACGGCCGCCTCTCTCAGCAGCGCTCAACACCTCAACAACCCTTCGACCCCGATCACGGTGCGCTTCTCCAGCTCGACCGGCATCCCAGACATCCCGGACACGGACCCGCAAGCCAACCCGCGCGGCATCGCGATCCGCTTCAACCTCGGCGGACGCAAGCACACGGACGTGATCGCGCACTCGACGCCCTTCTTCCCGACGCGCACGGGGGAGGAGTTCCTGGCGTTCCTGCGCGCGGCCGGCGCGTCGCAGGGCGCGACCGAGCACCCGACGCCCGTCGAGCAGTTCCTGGCGCAGCACCCGGAGACGGTGGCGTTCCTGAGCGCGCCGAAGCCGTCGCCCGCCAGCTTCGCGCGCGAGAAGTACTGGGGCGTCACGGCGCTCAAGTTCGTCAAGGAGGGGGCGGCCGAGACGTATTTCCGCTACCAGGTCGAGCCGGTGGCCGGCGTCGAGGCGCTGGATGAGGCGGCGCTGAAGGAGAAGTCGGCTGATTACCTCTATGCGGAGCTGCCGAAGCGCGTGGAGGCCGGGCCGGTGGAGTTTAAGCTGATGGCGCAGCTGGCGGAGGAAGGGGATGTTGTTGATAATGCTACGGTGCATTGGCCGGAGAGCAGGAAGGTTGTGGAGCTGGGAACGGTTAAGTTGGAGGCCTTGGTCGATGAGGCGGAGCAGGCGCCCGAGCAGAAGAAGATTATCTTTGACCCCATTCCGAGGGTTGAGGGTATTGAGCCCAGTGCAGATCCGCTGCTGGATGTGAGAGCGTCGGTGTATTTGGTTAGTGGGAGGGAGAGGAGAGCGGCGTGAGGCTGATATGCTTGATGTGAGTGGACCTATTTAGTATGTGAGAGAATGGAACAATATTTCGAGATGGCTGAGGCTGCTGAAAAGCTCATTGTTTGCTGTGGAAGTGGCCTTGCTGTTGATGAATATTTTACCGGTTTTCAAGATATTTAGGAAGACTGTGTTCATTCTCTAGTCCGTTCTTATGACGACCAAATAGTCTGCCTTGGGGAGTGCGGCCAAGTGCTAATGGAAGTAACGTAAAGGAAGCGCGAGGCCTGTGTCGACACCTCTGGACTGGACACTCAAGTCCTTCAGTTGCGGGCAGTCGACGATACCCGATTTCGAGCGCAGTGTCTATTAGCAATTTCTGTACCTGGTCAGAAAAGGCAAGCACTTTGTAATACTCTCATCAATTTGCCGTAGTCTGTCATAATTATAGTATCTAGGCGTTCTTACATTATCGACTTGAATGTCTGCCAGACTGCTTCAGTACTTATGGTAGCGATCATGGGATGACTTCTAGAGCTTTGATTTCAAAAAAGCTAAACCTGAGCCCGCTGCTGCCATTGCACAACCACCAACCTGTGCCACTCCATTGACGGCAGCCAAACCGGCACCGCCTGCTCCAGCGCTTTGAAGTGTAGCAAAAACGCTTCCGGCAGCGACGTTCCCTATGCTACCCTGAACGCCGGCAGCAATTGTACCTTTGCATAATTAAGATGAGGTGCGGTATTTAAGAGACAGGAACTTACCTGCTCCGACACCAGAGCTGCTGAATCCAGTAGCTAGGAGAACTGGCGCGGAAACAACAGTAGGCGCCACGAGGACGATCAAGCCCGCAGTCCCAATACAAGCGCCAACAGCAACACCGGGGTTCTTTCCGGCAAAGCTAACGGCCTATGATCTGGTGTTAGTAGTTGTCGTCTCTAGATAGCCAGAGTATGATGAAACGTACCGCATTAGCCGCCTTTGGCACTTGTTCCACTGTAAACGTCTTTGCTTGGGCACCGGCAACAATAGCACGCTCCGGAACATATTCGCGGGCTGCGGATAAGCCTCCAAGAACTGTTCGCCAGGCAGCTTTTGTAGAATGACCCATCCCTAGATTTTCACAAAGAGGTTGCTACAAGAAGAGGATATGCAGAGGTAAATGCTCGCTCAAGAGTTGCGATAAGGACTGTGTGCTGAGAGTATGTAGAATCCAATGTCCCCTGAAAGTTATCTCGGGTGCCTCAGCCGCTTCGCGAGGAATTTGTGGCGGTTGCATAACTCAGCCCCCCCGGAACCCTCCCAATTCCTCTGAGAGCTTATGGGCGCGTGTTTGGTGCAACTTGTATGCCATCTCTAACGCGTGTCAATTTCAAATAGCTATACCAGGGCCAATTCGGCAGCTATTGCTACAGTTCGCGATGCATTTACATTATAACCTCTCCTACTAATATATTCTAATTAATTAAACTAGCTAACTAACGTATTAGGGGGCAAAGTATAGCCTTAAAGTTTAAAGACGCGTTTTTAAACCCATATTTACTTAACTAGCTATATCGGAACCTTAATCGCATTTTACTACTACAACTTATTTTTCCCTAAGATTGGGTAAGCTACTTCTTATTATAGCTAAAAAGTAGCTTACCCAATCTTAGGAAAAAATAAGTTATAGTAGGGAAGTTCTATTTTAAAAGTATAAGGAAACTATAAGGTGTAAGGGTATAAAACGCGCCCATTTTCCCTTAAACCCTGAGAGAGGAATTGCCTCGCACATGCTCTAATTGGCTAGATCGCTTGCGCATGGTACCTTCCTTGGCAGAATTTTATAACAGAATTGCATAATATTCATAAAGTGAGAGGTGAATTCCTTAACGAGGGTCTGGGGCACCTGAGATAACCTGAAAGCCTGAAAGGCCTCAGGCATTATCACGTGAAACATGTGTCACCAAATGAGACAATCTAATTTGCAAGTCCAACCGAAGATCGAACTCTGCCGCCATGCCTTACCAAGATGTAATTCACACCTACCTCCATTATTTCTGACGTGACCTTAAGCGGTTTTCAAGTCCCAGGCCCAAATTTCGCCAAGACAGAAGGTAATGGAACTGGCAGACTCTCTCCATGTCCTTGATGGACTCTCTAATGGCCATGGGATGACCAATGTCGGTGAGTTGTCGGTGCTAACTAGTTCACCGGTTTATTCTCCAGGCTGCACAGTCTTGTTTAATCATAGTCCTGTTAAATTTATCACTCCGGCAAGGACCATGCTTGCATTATCCCAGCCGCAGTGGATTTAGCGTGGCGAACGACGGGCAAGTCTCGGAGACTTCGGTACTTTGGTACATGTCAAATGACCTCTTGCGGCCTCGAAGCACGCCGGGTTCACTTAGCCTTGTGCAAGTAGGTGTTTAACATGCGCCTATCATCAAGCCTCCCGCGCTATTAAAACTCGTTTATGTTCTGTCTGCGGTTGTTTCGAAGTGTGGAAGGATACACAGCTCGACTAGAGAGAAACGTGTCAAGGTAGCCAGGATACTTCGCTTCCTGGCTTCATAGCACATGGTTGGTAAGACGGTCGAAAGGCCAATACCATTTAGCTCATTGGATCAGTCGACGGGAAGAAGGATCATATTGGGACTAATTGATCACCTCGATCGGCGAGCATGGCGATTAATGGGCTCAAATAATTATTCAGTTGAGCGATCCCCCAGCACGATCGGCGAAGGTATTGGAGTCGACCTTAGCAAGAAATTTTTTCGTATCGCTTGTGGCCTGTGCAAGCCAATAGTTCGGCTATGCAAGTAGGGCGGCGCCGTTGAACTAGCAAGGGTGGGTGGAGGGGTACAGAACAAGACTCGGTATGTGGAGAGCAAAAGCGTCGGGAGTGCACAGGCTACCGAAGCAGTTGACGGGCCTGAGGCGCACGGCTGGGCCTGAGGCGTTTGCCTGGACCTGGGGTACTGTGATAATTGCTTTTGTTGCTGCTTCAACAACGACGAAATTGCTCTGTTAAAACCAGGAATTCGCTGGTATGCAATGCATCGCAGCATGTTTGCCACTTTCGATCTGTTCATGCAGGGGATGTGGCCCGTGCGTCACTTTTCTCCTATCATGGGCTTTCTGATCTCTGCGGATGCTGGCGGAATAGGTTCGGAGCGTTGGAGACGAGGGAACGGAAAGTAGATCGTCCTTCTGTAACCACGGCTCGCTCAGCTAACCCGCTCAGCATTCGGCTATTCCGATGCCTGTTTGATATGGGCATGGATAATGCAATTATTTACTTGACTCAGGGCTGGTTTACTAACTTTTTTTCACCTGTTCGCGCTCACCTGGTCGACACCGCCAGGTGGATCAAATTAAGGCCCAACAGGTGGATTGTAAGCGCCACTAGCAAGCGCTCATGCAGGGGTAGAACGAACAGGTAAGAGCGATTCGTTTACCGGGGTTGGTCGTAGGTGGCGGTGGAGCAGGGGTTAGGTTAGTGAGAATCACGTGATGCGTACAATCCTTCAAAAAACATCACAATCGAGGTCAGATTGATCGAACAGGTTGCCCAGGTGAACATACAGGACCCCCCCTTTTCTACAGAGGGTGCAGGTGGAATTCCACCTGTTCGGTGGCCCAGGTGGGCAAAATCGCGCAGTCTATACTACTTCTGGCTATGTAATCGCGGCAAGCGCGAGGACGTCGAACAGGCCAGGTGGAATATTAATTTCAGCTGCCAAGACGGCCCAACAGGTAGAAATCGAACAGGTGAGGTAAACAAGCAGCTCCTACCTGTTGGATATTTGATCAACCTGGAAATATCAACCTGTTCGTTCCAGGTGGGTTTTTTAGGCGACGAACAGGTGGGCGCGAACAGGTGAAAAAAAGTTAGTAAACAAGCCCTCAGTCTCATGCTTTAACGTCTCGGGCCAGTCAAGCCTATTGATCCTACCATACGTGTGGAGGCGCTCCAATGGGGCTGCAGAACACCACATGGAGTTGGGCTAAGGCCTCATAATGTCAGTGTTTCTTTTCATGCTATTGATTGCAAAAAGCTTGAGGGAGTAAAGCTGGCTGAGTCTGTCGCGTATTGATCCCGTTGCACCAATCGCTGCAATTGACCGCCATTTTGAAGGCAGAAGCAGAGATACTCACCAGAACCAAGGGTAGAGAGCCTAGGGTGTGCCGTGAGTACTTTTGTGGCCCTTTTTGCTAGCGATGTATTTACAAGCATGGATGAGAATACGTCCCTTTTATCGGATTGAGTAAACACTCGACGGGCCGGCATAAAAGACCAATTACATTCCGCAGCAGAGCTTTGCTGACGGCAGGGCTTTTCAGGTACCGGGGCGGCCCATCACTGAGGTCGCATTGATATTTTCTTTGAAAAGACAAGGTCAAGCAGATCAAAATGTCGGCCATCGATGACTATAAGGAACAATATCGCTGTTCACCTGCCGATTTAGGACCAGTGCTTATCGTCTTGAAACATGGTTGTCACAAGCTAGGAAGTGAGGATTCCTTTCAGTAGCTTCCGCTAGTACCAACCCATTAGTCGCTAGTTAGTTTTGTCTTAGGTTTATCCGGTGTGCAGTTAGATGATAGACAGGGAAGCTCAAGACGGTTGTCTGCCGATTAGAGGCTTTAGGGTTGCATCCATGTATTTGCCTATGGTGATCAGTATTCTGTTTGGTCCGCGGGGAAGGTGTGTGGAAGCCGGTAGACTGTTCTGGTCTTCTCAGCCCTTGGTCGCGGATGGGATCAGTTCCAGAAAAAAACAGACATCCGGGCACATGAGACTGGCGAGGGTGGATCAGCGGGGATAAATGCGTGTATCTTGCAGAGCCCCCACGGCTATCAGTTCGACGTTATGCATCTAGAGAGTGGTGTAGGTTGTGAGGAATGAACTTCCACAGCTACGGATGATGTCGTGCGCATGTGGTTGAATGCCCACTAGTCACATTCACTCGAGCTGATCAAACGAAACTGTATCAACTCAGGGAGCGCTGAAGGACGAAGAGACAATTCAAGGCAGCTGAGTGGTTGGGTAGTTGGGCACCGTGAAGCGCGCTCTCGATCAATGAGTTGCACCCGAGATTCGATCGCGTTGGGGAAATTAAGAGTGAGTGTCGTCAATGGACATGTCTAGTCTGGCCACAGATTTAACCAATTTACGAGGAGCGCCCGGCCATTAATTTTTCTCAGCCTTGTCTAGAGCTTTTTGCCGGGATAGGCCAGTTCATGCGGCAGGCAACACGCGTTTAATTCCGAGTACGCCATTATAGAGATTTTGCAATCTTTGTAAACTTCGTATAGTCGCTCAATCTTGAAGTTAAAGCCGTCGATTGAGCCTTGGGAGCCGTTCGGTTGCAACCTCCATATTTGGTATGGAGGCCCATATTGTAACCGATATAGGGCTCAAATCTGAATATGAGGTGGTTGTTCGGTAGATCTAACGACTTTTGAATCTGAAGCTCCTCCATATCGGTAAGCGCGCAAGCTTGCAAGCTATATATAGCTTCGAGCTCCGATTCTATATTCTATATCAATCTAGAGCTCTCATATACGCACCAAAGTGACGACTTCTCATAATATGACGACTCCACACGCCCTAACCGCGATGTCGCTGTCGTATTTGTAAGCCTTATATAATATCATTATCTTAGCCTTCGTGATCGCGACAAGCTTATTTTCAGGGCATCGCGGGCGTCACTGTAACTCTATCATGGCTCGTACGGGAGGTGGGCGAAGGCGTAGAAAATATCGGTCGCAGAGAGGGCGTTGGCCAAGGAGGAGGCTCTATTACTACATCAAAGAAGGGAGTCGCGATAGAGGCCTGGTGGCAGAGAGGGGCTCACTCGAAACAGGCGACACTAAAAGGCGCACAGATTGAACAGATTATGATGTGGAGGCAATTTAATCAACACTACGACGGTTTCAGGCAAAAGTATTGTACATTGTCGGCGCGTTGTAGGTTCCTTGCAGAGCATTTTTACACCAATAAGAAAGCCGGGTTGCATAGAAACATGAACCTTCTTAATTTTCCTCCTTTTTTATTTGCCGCAAAAGTGTATTAAAAACAAGCCACAAGCCACCCAACCCCCTGCAATGCACCGACAATGTACAATACTTTCGACGGATAGTAAGTGACTTGCATACACCCTGGCTTGTAGATGCGCATAAAATCGTTCATAAAAAGTCTCTCTACAGGGGATCCCTACACATGCATAACGCAGGGTTAAAATACTTTGTAAAATAAGACAGTATTTTAACACTGCGTTACCTCGTTTATACACTTATATCAGGTAAAGTTGCTTAGTAATCGTTGCCATCGATCGAGCCGTGACGTAGTTGTGGAGACGCAGCTCCTTACTGCCCTCATTTTCCTCACGATCGGATCACCTATATCACAACTTTTGGAGGCAGTATATAGTGGTGATCAAGGCGTGATCCTGGGGCAGCGGCTCTCGCAGAGGCTCAGAAGGAGGTGATCACAATAAGGAGGCTCAGTGATAGATAAAAGGATAAGAAGCAGGCTGCAAATCACCACAAGGAGCTCGACGTAAGATAGGCTCATTATACGATTTTGAAACCTCGGAAAATACAAGGTTCGGCGTCAGCTCGTGCAGAAAGCTCAGAGCCTCTCGCCCAAATCAGCATCCTCTAAACCGTATTCGAAGTCCTTGCAGGCCTCCTAAAATTAGCTCCAATTGGTGTGAAATCAATTTATTAGGACGTTGTTAGGGCGCACCACCAAAGCTTCATCTGTAGGCCACTAGGGCTCCTTTTTCTTCTTCAGAGCATTTCCTGAATCTTCTTAGCAAATTATTCGTGCGATGCCGTCTGAAGCAAAAGAGGGGCGGGACGGAAGGCCCTGCAACAACCTTTCGGGGCCTTTTAGCACGGAAAGACGGGGCGTGACAGATTCGCGCCTCCTCACGCCCAGACTGCATGCGGCGAGTAGAGCAGTATGTAGCCGGTGAGGTGGTTAGCCTCGTGTTCGTGCGCTGCGGTAGGGAGACCTTGCGAAACTCTCCCTGGAACGGGAGAGCAGAATATCGCTAATTAGCGCTGAAGGAATAATCGATTTATCCAGCTGATCAAGGCAATCCACCCGTAGAACACATTCCATGGCTCTATGATGGTAGAGCACGAATATATGACGCACGTAAATGACGGGTCAAATCGTCATCATATCATCACTACTACTACCACCACCACCACCACCACCACCGAAGTATCCCCTTCCCCTGGTAGCGTCCTACCATATGATATGTGAGCAAAAAGATAATTGGGTATCATCCGATTGGTTCTATTGGCTTTGCTCTTATCGATAACCGTAGGACTAATTTTACCAGGCGAAGGGATACGAGCTTTGTGGGAACGAAGGACGCCATAGGTCGTTAACCGAACTGGGATTGCTTACCCCAGGTATCCGTTAGACTAAACGCCATCCGCCGACCACACCCTCAGCCCACTGTTCATGTGCGCAGCGCCGGCGGCGCCGCCGCCGCCATGGCTTTGCCCTAACCGTAATGGAGGTCTTTCATGCATGCAAAGAGTGCCATATTTACGGGGCTCGCATGGGGCTCGCTGGCAGATATATGTGCCATGCGCCGTCTCCGAACATATCGTCCTGTTGCACCCTGCTGGCTACATAATCGCCTTCGTGTCTCTAAAGCATACGAATAATTGTTAGTCGAGTAAGCGTTCAGACACCTCATCGATACATGACCGAGGTAGTACACTCCGACCCTGGCTTCGTCGTTTTCTGGTCCTTCTTGCTTGTACCACTTGATCCTAGCCTCCCTCCTCCCAATCCCAGGAATACAATCTCAGCTGCTGTCTTGCCGCTGTGTATCCTTATATTCTTCGGCTATCTCTTCGACGTGCTTTCGATCAATTCCACTATCCAAACTGAGCATCTGCACCCTTTTTGGACTGGGCATAGCTGACTGCACGTTTCCTCGACAATTAACTGCCGTCAAACGCCTATTCCGCATCGGCAGACAGAACCAGACTTGTACCCTAGTTCGCTCGTTTTCGTCCACGAAAAGTACCTTCGTCCTCTCCTTTCTTCCGCATCATTACTAGGCTTTTTAGTCCCATGAGTTTATTACCCTGCGATGTTCAGCCGCTTGCAACAGCAAATTACGTTACCTGATTCTTGACGCTCTCTGTTGCTTAAGAATCCTGCTTCCACCTGTTTTCCACCTATTCGGATACCCTCGCAGGTTGTGCAAAACCAGGGGCAAATACCCTCATTTTCGAGTCTTCTTTAGCGCCTTCGCCCGTCACCATCGCCAAAATGCCTTTCGACGCAAATCAAATGCGGGCCATCGAGCTCTCGGAAAGGACCATGTCCGTTTTCTCTCTAATCGGCTCACTCTTTATCATCTCCACATTCATCGCCTTTCCATTCTTTCGAAAACCAATTAATAGACTTGTTTTCTACGCTTCCATTGGAAACATCCTCTGTAATATTGCAACCCTCATCTCGACCTCTGGTTTGGATGCTGGCGAATCAAGTTCTTTATGCCAATTTCAAGGAGTGCTAATTCAATGGTGAGTTGAAAATTATAACAACTTCTTTGTATTTGTTAAATCTTGATTTTGTCGGACTCGAATTTTAATTAAATTCAGAAAAATCTAACTAAATATCGCTCCAGGTTCATTCCTGCAGATTCCCTGTGGACCTTCTGCATGGCGTTGAATGTCTACTTGACATTTTTCAAGAACTATGCTGCATCAAACCTCCGCAGTCTCGAGAAATGGTACCTAATATTCTGCTACGGAGTACCGCTTGTACCAGCGTTAGTATATCTTCTCCTTGACGCAGGTGGTAGATACGGAATTTATGGCCCAGCAACAGTATGTACCAATAGCCATATAGTTCCCCACCGTTATTTATTAACGATGACCTAGATCTGGTGCTGGGTTTCAGTGAAGTGGGATTGGATGCGAATCGCTTTTTTTTATGGTCCTGTCTGGTGAGCATCCTACGTCTAAGTCTTGCATGAAGAGCTGCTAATAATTTTCTAGGATTGTTATTGGAGTTACAACAACTATCTACGTTATAACGGGCAAGGACATATTCAAGCAACGTGCTGCGCTCCGTGCATTCTCCAAAAATCCCTCAATACCACTTCCTGTCATCGAAAACCCATTTACCGCTCCAAATTTAGCTGCAGTCACTAAAGTCACTGAAATTAGAGTCACCTCTGAGACGATTCGACCGGCGTCACTAGACATGATCACTAAATTGCCATCTTCGGAGAACGGCTCACGAAGCTCCTTCTCCAGCACTCGAAAGTTGGGCTCTCGGGGATCATTAATAAACCAAAACTCGTCCAAATATTCTCGCTACGAGAAGCCAGCCAATTGGCCTTATAATGCTCATATCACCGCTGACAAATCTCACATTCATGATCAAAATCCATCCACGAAATGCACCACAACTGTCACGGTAGGCAGTCCCGTTCAAGTGACGGAAGACGATTACAAGCTACGAAAGATGTCATTAGCCGGTCAAGCCGGTGTTCGACGGCGGAACAATGCGGCCATGGATGCGAATACGGCAGCTTGGGGCTACGCGAAGGTCGCAATGCTCATGTTTGTGGCGCTGTTCATCGTTTGGGTGAGTTTACCGATTTTTTTATTCCGCTATTATTTTATCCGTCTTGGCTTCACGCAAGTTTTAGCCTCAACGGTTCCCTGCGTTATTATTATAGAAAGGATTTGGCTTTACGAACGTTATTGCGGTTCTGTTCGGTACAGCCTGACCGAACAGACACATTTATTGGGGTGTCGGTGCGTGTACTAATGCGGATTGCAGGTGCCATCGACTGTCAATCGTGTCTACTCCCTTGTACATCCGGACAATCCTCTCTATGTACTCAACCTTATGTCAGCGCTCGTGCTTCCGTTACAAGGCTTTTGGAATGCGATGATCTACATCGCAACATCCTGGAGCCAGTGCGGGATAGCAGTTCGAGTAGTATTCGGCGCGCGGCGACGGCGGTTGGGTTCCCCAACATTCAGCAAAAGGATGACACAAGTACGGCAGCAGCATAATCTTCACCGCCAGAAGCGTCAGGACAGCACTGGCGAGATGAACACGCAGGATGCCATGGACATGGACTCTCACTTCGACCTCCAAGACTTCGATGTTGACACCGAGCATATGGTCATCAAGACGGTACCGCGCGAGCGCCAAGCCAGCGACCCCTTCAACAAGCACGACTCTACGATCGCGCTGCCATTGTCGCCGCGCAAGAGCTGAAGCCCGCTCCACAGACGCTCAATTCTCTTACATTATCGCACAAACACAACCATATCGGTCGCATCCCCTCCCTGCGGCGGCCCCCCTCGCACCTGCGTTGATCTGGCAGGCCGCCCGCACAAATCGTGCAGCCTCTGCCCTACACATACATACGCGGTGCGACCACGCCCGCCGCGGATCGCTGTGCTTCCTGTCCTGCTGCCTCTAAGGTCCGGCATCCGGCACCGTGCTGGACCCCGCCTTTCGTTACCGGCGGGTCGGGCCGAGCGCTTCCGTAATTGGTCTGCAGTTTCTTTCTGCAGAGCGGTTTGGGTGTGCGGTTGGGTTATGGTTTCAGATACGCGGAGATAATGGCTTGGCGCGCGGGCGTGTAGGACTAGTTCGGGTGGTCGGTTCCCATGCGAGGGGTGCTCGCGATGTCGGCCAGGCTGCCAGAGTAGCTCGGGAGGAGACAACGGGATTTATATCAACTATATCACTTCCCGGACTTTTTGTGGAGACTGCTGCGGTGACTCTTTTGCGTGACGTGAATGCACGCTGTGAGATTAGAGCTGTGGTGCTGATGTGAATGATAGACTGGTTACGTCTGGACCTGCGCCACGCTTTAGTGCTGTTTGGAGCTGGGAGGTGGATGGGGACGGTTGCATTTGTGCTGATTTGGTGGGGGCTAGGACTGCGATGAGATTGCGAGACGATGAGAGGGATTCGTGCGGTATGAGGTTATATAACGATCCTTATGCGGCTGAGCTTTCCTGTCTGCAGCAACGAGGCTGAGCAGAAAGGCTAGCGATGATGGCAGTTTCTGCTCTGGGCCGTTGCAGAAGAATAGCTGGAGCACACTTGAGTACATCGCGTTCTTCTAGCTCCCCTAGGTCTCTAGTATACCGCTGCAAGATTAATTTGGTAAGCTTGCGATAACCTAAGACGCAAACATAACTAAAGCTGATACATCATCTCTTATGTGAAGAGAGCACAAAGAAAGCATTGCTTACTCGAGGACAAGTTTTACGGTTATGTTGAGTGAGCTTTACTTCCATTACAGTCGTCGTTAAACCAGCGCAACCTCTGGGTAATCAACCCTGAAGTATTCTATGCGC
>Ga0307515_10011992_pt1 | contig 16366 bp, 10 predicted proteins | sample 17_EM_MG_FD_194513 | JGI IMG/M metagenome (GOLD analysis project Ga0307515, IMG submission 194513) | Populus trichocarpa ectomycorrhiza microbial communities from riparian zone in the Pacific Northwest, United States - 17_EM | ecosystem: Host-associated > Plants > Roots > Unclassified | place...
GTTTTAAACTTCCTGTTACTTAATTTGCTCCCCCCCCCCCCCCCCCCCCCCCCCCCCCTGCTAGCATCGTGTTACAATCCAAAAGCTAGGTTGCCGGAACCCTCTACCAGACTTCGGTTTCCCGGGCTTCATTTGGTCTTCGCTGTACGTGCTCTTTCCTTTGCAGTGGAAGACTGCTCTTTGACTGATATTACTATATCAGATATGTTGCGAATACGGAGGAGAATCGTGTGCGTGTATTCTACAAGGCGTGGTGGCGGCGTTGCCGCTGATAGGATGTGAACTTCGCTGAGCTCTGGAGTTAATATGAAGATTTGGTTAGCATACTTGAGTGGTCTGGGCATCTAAGTGCATTCGACTCCAAGCTTCCAAGCGCACTCAGTTCATGCTCCCAGGTACACTCGGCTTCCACCTCCCAAGCGCACTCGACTTCATGCTCCAAGCTGCACTCTCCGTGCTCTCAGGGTATGTATCTCTACCCCAACAGCACAAATTAACCGCTCGAGAACAGTATCCTTGGAGTTTGCATGGGTGGATGGTAGAGTTGATGGAATTCCCCCTGGTATAACTATTCACTACCCTCAACTCCATCAATTGCGGTCTAATTAAGATACTTGTTTTTGACAACAAATGATCTAATCTATACGCTTTAAAATGGTCGTGTTTTCAGATCTTGAATCCACCGAGTATTGACATGTACGCGTAGCGGTGGGGGTGGAAACTCGTCGATTGTTTTTTTTTTGTTTTAATCATACTGTATTCACTCTACTTAGAGTATGACAGCCCTTACTCCCCTCCGCCTCCGGGCTGGCCGGCTAGATGGCGGAGCTCCACTCCTGCTACCTGTCATCCCCCAACTCGTCGATTGTCTCGTGTGTATGTATAAAGTCCTAAAGATCAAAGAGAAAGAGAAAAGGAGAAACGTAGATATGATAAGCAATCACATGGTCTCGGGCAAAAGTCCACTACGTCAACACCGAGCTGTTCTCGAGTGGTGGGCAGTTTTGTGTTTTTGGAGCGGACTGGATTCGGGAACATGCAGTTGGGTACAGCTAGAATTGGCTGCACTTCATTGCACGCTCCCAAGTACGCTCCCAAGTACGTTCAATCGCACGCTGCCAAGTTCACTTGACTGTACGCTCTGAAGTACACTCCCGATTGTACTCGATTGCACACTGCTTGGCTGTACGCTCCCAAGTATGCTCGCAAGACACTCTAAAGTACACTTCTGATTGCACTCGATTGCACACTCCCAGTCTGCTTGACTGTACGCTCCCAAGTACGCTCCCAAGTACGCCCCCAGTTGCACTCGTTTACACACTCCCAGCCCACTTGACTGTACGCTTCCACAAACTCAGAGTTTTCCATCGACCCAAATCTTCCCGTGGAAAACTCTACTCCTCCCAAGGGCCAAAGCGCGGCTCTCTCAAGCAGGCTCTCAAGTGTGCTTTCAGTGATAATATTCATAGTGTGTACAGTACCGGTATACCAGCGAAGCCTGCCGGCAGTAAAGACAGGCATAGGTCCATCTCCATCGACCAGCCAGCCGCCAGCCGTATATAGTTCCATAGGCCCACGCGCAAATGTCTATGAATCGACTATAGATGACTATAGACTGCGCGTGTGCGCGTAGCGCAGCCTATAGTCGATTTGCACTTTTGCCGATGTTCCCAAAGAACTGCATCCCTAGTCAGCACTTAGAATTAGCCATGTGTGAGTTGTGTGCATAAAAGGCATTGCTCATGATTCGTTGGTGTTTTAATGCTAGAAAAGTGCCATTGATCTAAGACCAGTGTCGATGATGTAAGGTTACCGTATAAGGGTTTCTACGACTGCATCTTTGTGAAAGAACACCTGATATCGATGAAAGCTTTGATCTAGACACGCACCCACATTACTGCAAGACACAGGATGTGAAAAGAGGCGAATGGATTATATATATTGTCTTGCGTCCAACTGTAAAGCCTCATTCGTAATCATTCATAAAAAGTGAAATTGCGGGGTCTAGGTATGAGACAAAAGAAACAAATAACTTCCACTACTATATATTCTCCGCTTACAACTTGTGCACACAAAGAGTCGATATCAATCGGCTACTTAATTTGTAACCACCGGCTAGCTAACGCGGGGTAGAACAGATAATTCCAGCCAATGCTTACAGGCCTGAAGAATACCCACCGATTCGTGACCTAAGGTCTGATAATCACAAATCGAAGTCAGACCTTTGGACCAAACAAATGGATCAACCTGCCCGACCCCCTACGACACAACATACGCATAATCTATAGAGATATTATTTGCGATACCGTTCAATAAATTAGACGTCCTCCTCCAAGAGATATAATAAGTTATTGAAGCAGCTGCCGTCGGTGCCTTGGATTGCAGTGTACGGAGTTGTGTACTCTGGCAACTCAATCTCACGGGTTAAGCATTGGCGGATTCTCCGTTGGATATAATAGCCCGTCTAACCGTTACGAGCGTTTTAACGCTCCTATGGGGAATCAAAACATCAAATAGCCCCCGTTTGGGAATCGCATTTCGGGGATTTTCTAAGGGCGGTTAGAATCGATTGGATAAAAAAAGTTGGCAGATAAGGTTGAAATGGCGCCGGCAGCCGACGAGCAATTTTCTATGGAACACCTTTGCTGACTTTATTTCAGTGGTTGGACAAATTTGTAGATAGGATGAGCGTGATGTTTGATGTCTGGTGATGCTTCAGCATACTATTCACATGATCATGGTGTGCTTCCTTAAAAACTACTTAGAGGAGTCAATCAGTCGTTTTCATGCTCGCTCTGAGCGAAGCAGCTTACTCACTACTAGTATTTATAATTAATTAGTACCAAAAAATATAAGTGAACTTGCCAGAAAAGGTAAGCACACAACCATTACCACACTTGATTTAAACCTCCTCATGTTATCATAGGTTGCATTTTTTGTACTAAATACTGGAAGCTCTAGAGCGAGTACCTAGGATGGAGGTCGCGAAGATTATTGCCAAAAGAACCGCCACAGTGTTGTAAGTACCCGGGTATGGGTGTAAACGAATTTGAGCAGCCCGAAACAAGTCTAACGTGCAACTCCCAGAGGAATGAGTGCGAATGGCTGGAATAGGGGAATAGGATAGAAGCTTTGACTGGACAAAAAGTCGTATTTCAATCTTTTTGTCTCTTGCTTGGTCGCAGGCGGCGTGAATTTTCTGATTTTTGTACTCATGCCCGAGCACGCGAGAATCTAAGAAAAAATAAACTAATATCCTCACTAGAATATTAGGATCTAGAAAAAAATCAAAGATCCTGACTCAACGCGTAAAAAATGACTACATTTTTTCAAATCTCATCTCCATTTCATATTCAATCCAATGATGTCAAGGTATGCAATTCGAATATCGTGACGATCATCAGATACCACCAAGTGTTTGCTAGCAGCTTAGTGACGTCAGCATGACGGTGGGGTGAGAGTAGATAAAGCTGTTGACTGGATCCGGCATTGTATTCTATCAGGTACGGATAGGTGTGTAGCCAATGCGCATGCGTAGGGTTGGCAACGTCACGATCGATGCCAGCTGTGAGTGCACTCATATATAGATACTCCAACACATCTCAGTCCTCTGCGGAAGATAACGGATCCACGACAACTGAGCTACATACTTATTTATGTAGCTACCCCCAGTGTCACCATCGCCATCGCCACCGTCACAACAATAACGAAACAATGGTATTATACACCATCGCCACCCCAACTTCCTGAATTCAGTGGAGAGTGGTAAGCGGTCGATATGAATTGACACAGACCTCAGTGTTGATTTCCCGATAACACTAGCCACGCGTGGGCGCTAATTCTCGGCCTTCTATGCCTACTTAGTTACCTGTTCTAAAGGAATACCAGCTTTTGCCCGGTTTTTAATGGCACGATTCTACGAGGTACCAGTACTCGTGGCCATTGGGCCGTTGTGCAGCCTCGGACCCTTACACTTCCGCCTCGTTATCACTAGTCTGTACATCAGCGGTACAGCGCCTACCTCATGTCCACATACTCTATCTTGAACTAGCTTATTATGAGAAAAGAATCACTGTTCATGATTCATGTGGAGTCTTATTCAGTCTAAACCGATCACAGCCAGATCTATTCTAGGCCTCTAAAATCCGGTCTACACATTCTAGACTTCATGGTCGATCGCTGCCTACTGGTGCCCGCCCATAAAACAGGCCCATAATCTGACACAATTTACTTGCACTCTTCCCCTTCGGAGTCGCCCTCATACAACCAAACTGTGGCCCAAGTGTTGGCGAAACCTCATCAACAACCACTCCGGTTTCATCACCCATGGAGATTCTAGCTATTGCAACTACTTGCATAGAAATACATATCAGGCTGTCTATCGGAGAATTGTCCAAACCCTTCGTTGATGCTTTCCGGTACCGGTAGTGTGGCCATGTGTTGCATTGGATAGACAAGATCGGTGTTGATTGGAACGAAGCCGGGAATAAAGTCTTGAGGTTCGTGGTACTTGGTCAATTAGCAAGCGTATCGCTACTAAGGTCGGGTGGGTAAGGATTCACTTGGGTTGGTCCCTCAGTTGTTGAGGCTGGGTAGCTGTATGGAGTAAACGCATCCTGATTATTGAGGTGCGTAAACATCATCATCGCCTCTGGTTGCTGTGGAGAAACACCGCACGTATTGCATACGGATGATGCAGCACATCCATTAAAACCCCCCCCTACGACATCACCGCCGATGACTCCAGCTGCACCGTAGCTACTCGCCCCGGCTCCGCTCCTATCGCCACCTCCTTGGGCTAAGTTCATACTATGGGCTGATGTCAAACCCAACGATGCATGGAAACTGTTTGCATCTCCTGTGCGATTTTTATTGTTTGAAGGTGAAGGCCATTTGCAGAGGAGGTTGAGTCGGACGCAGCGGCGACACTCGGGGCGTTCTTCGGAGCATTTGACATGACCTTGACGGCATGCTAACCTTGGTGTTAGCATCATCAATAATTGTAGGGATGAATTACGTACTCAGGCAGCCAAACTTTGTGCGGGTGAACCCTGATTTGTGTTTGCGAGCTAGCTTGCTTTCAGTTCGTGTTGTTTGGGTTGGCATGATTTCGGTCAGTGTTGCTGGGCTTAGGATCAGGAACGATGCTTATGGATCCTTTATAGTCACGCAGGTAAGTAACTTACAACAGGCGGGCGTGAGCATGAATACAGCATTTAGGGATGCATATGGATGAATTCTGACGGGAAGACAGGTGTTTGCGTTCTGTGTGGATGAATCGGAGCTCCCTGGACCCCATCCCATACCAACAGTATCTGGAGCTCCCTTTTCCCCTTGGTCTACCGCTTAACCGATCGTCTAACATGCGCACTGCAAGTTGGCATGAATTGCGTAGGATTTGATCCATTCCCTTAAGAATCAGTTTAGTTGGTAGATGACTGGAGGTTATTGCAAGACGGTCGCGACACGCGACCCCAATTTTCCGATGAGGTTACACGATAGAACAACGCAACCTTCTAGAAGCAGACACGTGCCAAGGGACCTCTCAAAAGATCAATTGCAGTGTTCCTGAAGAAATAAACAATTGCGGTCACCACGCTAAACCCAAAAATTTATGGTAGTAGGCAGACAACTTCTCAATGTTAAAGCGAAACCATCGAAAGTTTTGAAATTAGATTGTGCACTTCAGACTGAATTTTGGCGTGCACAAGCACTGCCATGTATCTCTCCATATTTTTGGCAGCGGAGAGATACTTTAAGTGCACATATATTTTTGTCTCTCCGAACCTTGTACGGAGTAGATAAAGTACTCTCTAGATCTATAGGGGGCCAGACCACGAGTGTACATGTATATAAGCGATGTATCCCTGCGCCCAAGATAGGAGTTACATACCGAGCATCTCGACGGAACCCCTCTGATACGTGCAACGTGGAACAGCTAGGTACGAACCATCATGCATTGTGATGCCATCCGGGTAGATCATGAATGATGTAACTGGATACCTCTAAAGCTGGCGGCTCTAAATCTAGATGCCACTACCTGGAATATGCATTCTCCATGGGAGAGTGCCTGGGCGAAGCCTAAACCCAAGTTCAAGAATTCCCCCGGAACGAATGGCAGCTTATTTCGGTATAGTCACAACTAAGTCTGTGGGGGTCATATTGACAGAGACTAAGTTAACAGTCGTTAGTTAACCCCAGATCCTTCAAACAATCTTAGTAAATATGTATGTACCTTCAGAGCTCACAAATTGCCCAGCTCCAGTCCCATAAAACGAAAGGAGAAGAAGGGTAGAGGGAGGAGGTCTCATCCACCTAGCCAGTCATCCGGTCAGGAAGAGGAATCAGGAACTGTCATACTCTAGATAGAGTGAATATAGTATGATTAAACCAAACAAAAAGCCCCCAAAACATCAAACGTACTAAGGGTTTTACCATGAAAATGGTTCCCAGGTATAATCCTGGCTCCAGTATAGAAAAAACTGGTTGGAGATTCACCGTGTGGGAGGCTGCTATGTACAGTACGGTGCAAAAGCGAGGGAACGCGCAAATCCACAGCACCGCAAAGGTGTCCTGTACTGAAAAGCGGCGCCAAGTTCGTGCAGCGAATAATATATTAAATTTGTTGAAGCCTTCAAATTATACCACCTTTCAATTCAAATTCGTGGTCGCATTAGTGAAACCGAGGCGTTCGAATTGCCGGTCAGCATCCCGAATGTCATTCGTTTCCTCACTTTTGCAATCATTGCCGACTGTACCGTAGATTCCCGGTAATAGAAAATACGGCGCTGAGTATAATTTATTGGTGTTCAATTGGGCGAGTCAGACCGAGAGACTTGAATTGGTGTACAATCCGCGCGACCCGCGACGGCATTCGAAATGTATCGCACTCCAAGACCATCAAAAATTTACAGCCATTCAAATCCTATTAAACCCAGCGCCGTATTTTCCCTTGGAACCAGGTTTACAGTAATTGATTGTCTGATAGTAAATACCATCCATCGACGAATCCCATACAAACTTAAAATTAGACGAACTCGTTCGCACGATTTTCCTGAGAGGTACCGCCTGTAAACAAGTGATCGGACAGCTACAGGAAGCGGGGGAGCTCCGCCATCTAGCCGGCTAGCCCGGAGGCGGAGGGGATATCAGGTCCTGTCATACTCTAGTAAGAGTGAATACAGTATGAATAAACAACAACAACAGCTACAGGAAGCGGAGTTCTTTCATGGCGTGGGCAGCTAAAATCATAGATTGATGAGATTTCTTCTCAATTGGGCTGTATCGAAGTAGCGCCCAGATCTGCATAACTCTTTCGCAGCATAACTGCGGGAATGTCTTGAAATTTTTGGATGCTGACGGTCTTAGTCTTCTATGAGCGTATATTATCGAGTGGAATTCCTAGGAAAATAAAAACTAGGTACACTGCGCAGATAACTGCTTTGTCTTTATCACTCCTTTCCATTCTGGTGAGCAGCAGCCAGAAACTCAATCTTGCGCAGTGTAAATTAACTTTGTTACAATCCACAATTACTCCTGAGATACTCATAGCGAGGATCTTCGGTTTTCTAGATTCCTAGGTACCCTTAGGGATTGCACTGTAGTTGCATTGTGGAAATATCGAGTAGGCATGCCGGCAATTCTTTAGCGACCGGTTGATAATGGCATGATTTCACGAGATCCGAATGCTCAGGAATGGCTACCGTGCAGTCTTCGGCCCTTGCGCCTATGTATTGTCATCTCTAGCACATGAATAAGTGCCATAAGAAAAGATAGCGTATCTTAATAATAGTTGAAATTCCGTTCTTGGTTGTAGACCGTTAATGCACTTGATTTGAACTGGGAAAATGAGGTATTATTCATGATTTGTGGGGGTTTAAATAGGTAGATAGATATCAATATAACCAATCAAAATCTTCCAACTTCCAAAAATCGCGCGCATTTCTACCGTATACTCCAATATGGCTGTATCTATGCAACCCAATGGTCTATTACTCGCCATGAAGTTGTGAAGGTGCATAGAAGACGTCACAGCTAAAAGAACATTCTGTCGTCTAATGGGCCAGGTAGGACCAGGGTTGCGGTGAGTTGTCCATGCCAGCCAATAGTGAAAGAATGTAACCCACCCTTCTACAAAATACCTTAGTTGCAGTAGAATAGAGACAAAAACTTAGAACCAGCCACATTCCTGTATCGTTGTATACATGCAGGGCCGTAAGCAGAGACAAATAGATATTGGCCACTAGCGGATTTATCTACCCGTAGCTAAGCTATTGGATGTGCCATTCTATGAATTTGATCGAGCTCTAGTTGTGATAGAGCCTGGCCCAGTAGAACGAAGGATAACGTCAGATTGTATGTACAGTAGGATCCAGAAGTCAACTACCCTTGCGTTTCAAGTTTAAGTTTGTGTGTCTGTTACCAATACCAAGCGGGCTCTACGCACATATTTGCATATGCAGTCATATGACAGCTCACTATACAAAGGGAGCTAATCAACTAAGTCAAACAGTATAACACCGAGTCTGAGGGTTGGAGATCTAGAGGTATTGAGTACCCGAACATAATACCCATTAAACGCCCCAAATCCTATCACAACTAAAGAGAAGTCCTTTCTAACATCCCATGCAGAAATTAACTGCTCTGGGAGTTTGTTTGCGCTGCCCAATAGTGAATATGACTTGTTGCGAAGTTGTAGCAAATATCTGTGTTTTGCGGGTTTATCGAGGCTACCGGAACCAATCACGTCGGAGTGGTGCATCGGAGTCCACCGCACACACGGCACCTTGTACTTAACACATCTCGGACTGGCGCGTAATTCGTCCAGCTCTAGTATAAAGCATGTGCTGGTAAAGGTTGACGTAATTTGTATCTTGCAGTTAATCTTTTCGCGTGTGTTATACTCCCATGTCTTTTTTCGCTCAAGCTTTGGTGCTACATTTATCAGCTGCATTACACTTCCACGACTGCCAATTGCTTACTGCCATGGTCGGATAACGGGAAATTATTTAATGGAGATAATTGGTGCTCAAGACGGCTGAGATGCTCAACTTCGTAGTTTCAATAGGAAGTTTCTTCAGCGATATCTTAGCGTGCCGTGAGCAACCTTTCTGAAGAGATCGACCTAAGTTGTACATGCTACGAATATCGCAGTCCAGTGAAACACATTTCCACTTTCAACGCCCAGTTCACCGTCTCTGGTTACTCTTGTCAGAAACCGATCATAGTTCATTAAATTATATAGTACTAGTTAAGATATAAATGATTGCGCACGGCAGTACGGACGACTATATACTAATAACATGTCCACTAGAGCCCAGGGCTACATCTTAGGGCGGAAGGAGTAGTAAACGCTTCTATCTTCAGCTCATGAGTAGTCAATTAAACTTCTTTCCCCTTCATACAACTTTACTCTACTTCTTCCTTCTCTCATCACTAAAATCCACCGGAACAACTGTTTGCGAAGCACACTCCATCAACAACACGAATCGATGAACCCTCTCCACCAGGTCAAGATTGAACCTTTAGACGAAAGCGATCAGAACTAGATATTTATCGGTGAGGTTCTCCAAATTACCGCCTATAAGAGTTCCTCTCCGGGCATTGCTAGTCCTCCTTCCCCCGCCTTATTTGCTGCAACTGTGAGGTTCTAATGATATTTAGGTTCGTAATCTTCGGATTTGCATATGCATGTCTAAGGCTTCTCATGCATTCAGCTATCACCGTACTAGATTCCGATTTCCCAGGCTCGGTGTCCTTTTGATCCACATCGTACGTACTCTTTCTTTTGCTGTGGTAGACTATCCCTCGACTAATGTAACTATCTCAGATACCTGCACAGTCAGCTCCGGATGCTATACCTCACCCTACGACCACGACACCAAGAGGGCTGCAGCTGGGATTGCGATGGCCTTCATCAGCTTAAGGGTATGATATAAGCCCTAACTCTGCCCTTACGAACGAGGTTTTCCAAGCAGGATCTTCGATAGATTGGTGGCGGTGGATACTTAAATGGTTGCTAAGCGGGGAGGAAGGAGAGAACCTCTCCTCTTCCCCTTAGCGCTGCTGGCAGTGCCAGACGGACACTGCAAACAGACGCGATAGTGCGATGTACTCTGAGATACCAGAGGACTACTGTGAAGCTAGTAGTTAGTGGTGGATGAAGACGTGGGACGGGTCCTGTGTTCTGCACTTTTGGTTTACTGGATTTAAAGCTACGTCACATCCTTCTAGTTCTTTATTCGGCTTCCATGCAGGTCCGCTATGTATGGAATGATGGTTCATAAAGCTATACGTACTGTTACTTTCAAGGCCGCAGCCCTGCACAAATGATGCGGCATCACCCAGGCGAGGTGGGGTTTAAACGCTGTTTGGGGTTTGACGGTCGGCTTGGCGGGCGTAGGTCTCGGAGTGTGGTACGTACGCATTACAAGGTATCTCCTGAAACAGTTATGACTTCACTTCAGAACATCTCGGCGTTTATCTCCGTCTACACTTATGAAACATCTTAATTCATACGCTCTCCATCCGAAATAAAAAGCACGCCCCAACATCTACTACAAAAAACGAACGTAACGGGGAGGGGGGATATGATATGATACTAAGCAAAAAAGTGATCGAGAGTAAGATTGAAGACAAGCATCACCAAATACAAAAAACACCCCCAAAAACGACTAAAGACTAATTAAAACCCCATAACATAACGAAAAAAAAGGATATCAAAAAACCACACATACACTACTTAACACTAACCTAATTATACAGCAACCACCCCGCTCCCTCGTCCGCCTGCCCAAAACGCACGTACGTCTCCGAACATACCCTTACCAACCGCAGCCTCATCCTCAGCATCGTCAGCAGCAGCATCAATAACCCCCTTCCCCCTCGCCACAAATGCGTCCACGGCCTTCTGCAGTCCCGCCGCATTATCGATATCGCCCGCTGGATCAAGGAAGTCGTCGACGCCGCTGGCGATGAATGCTCGCACCTCGCGCCGCAGCGACATGGCAGATTCCCAGCGCGAGTAGTGGGAGAGGATCGAGGTGGTTGAGAGGAGCTTGTCGAGTCTTGGGAGGAGCTGGGATGTGAGCGGGGTCATATATGGGAGCAACTGTACCTCTGTGGATGGTCCAGAGGCGTCAGAAAAGCGGCAGGTTGTTGTGGGGGAACCGCTGCGGGGTGTTGGAGTGCTTCCGCGAAGCTGGGAGAGACGGTGGTTGGTTGGTGGTGCGGGGGAAGATGGCCGGGAGTAATACGATGTGTACGAGTAGGTGCTAAGCATGCTTTGTCGCTTGGAGGCAAGCGCGTACCGGTCCAGGGCTGCGGATGCTGCTGCAGCGGCGATAGTGGAGACGACTGAGATCGTTGAGGCACGTTTGTCGTTGAGAATGCGCTCTGAGAGAGCGAAGGAAGGTGCCGGGGAAGGAGAGCGTGGTGGAGGAGTGATTAGGGATCCGCGTTTGGGAGTGTCACCAGCATCAGAGATGGATGCGGCGGGTGTTGGAGGTGCAAGTGCAGCGTCGTAATTGATGAAGGTCGCGGCAGCCTCAGCGGGGATGTAGAGAGATGTGTGCGGTTGGTTGGAGTCGATCGATGCACGGAGGAGCTGTTTATCAAGCTCTGAAGCATCCTCGATGACTTCTTGTACAGGTTCCTCATCCTGCTTGTCATCCGTGGGCGGCAGTGAAGATAAAGGGGTGGGAGGCGCTTGTACGGCTTCGTAGTTCATAAAGGAGGCTGCAGCGTCAGCAGAGATGTAGAGTAAGTTATGTTCGTCCACCACTGGCGCTTCCTTCTCATCTTCCTTTCCCTCCACATCCTCCTCCTCCATCTCTTCCTCTTGCACCTGCGGTGGTAATGATTCAGCCTTTGCGGCAGGAACCGCAACCTCCTCCTTCTCCTCTGGGTCCACCACAACCACCGCAGGAGTAACTGGCCGACTCTTTTCTCCCTCGTAGGTACTTCCAGCCCTACTAACACTCTCCATGACAACCCTAGCCCAATCATCTTCATCGTTATTCATCTCCTCCTCCATAAGCCTTGGCGACGCAGGCGACGATATCGCAGGCGACGGCAGCCCCAAGAACCCACCCCCACCCCCACCACTGCTCTCCCTCCTATCGCCTCCAAGCGTCAGCATCGCCGGCGGGGGCATTCTTGTCGTCGTCCGCTCCTCGCGCACCGATAACGATCGCCCCGAGATTTGTGATCGCGTCCGCTCTAACTCGCGCTCCTCGACCTTTCGTCGTGCCCTCGCGTAGTCCATCTCCTCGGATACTCGCGGCGGCGGCGCAATCTCCGCTACTACTGCTGGTGGCGGTGCATTGGCTACGATGATGGGCTCCTCCTTTTCGTTTATCGTCGCGGTCGCGGTCGTAGGTCGGTCATGTTCCTTTTCCTTCTCCTCTTTTGATCTGCCGCAGCAAAGAAACATTGTGGTTGTTGTGGTGGTGCAATTGTCGACGCGTTTCAGGGAAGTATGGGGGCAATTGAAAGCAAGGGAGGCAAGGGGAATTGAAACAAAGAACGACAGAAATACAGACAGACAGGCAGGATTAAAGAGTGACAAACAAAACGCTCGGGGGAAGGGGAATAAAACGAGAAACCGTTCGTGGAACCACGGTTACCCCTTTAATGAAAGGAGAGCTGGGGATGGGGAAGGGTGCGGGTTGGTGTTGGATGTTGGGGTCCGTTGGTTGGCTGGCTTCGGAGCTTGCTTAGTCTGTAGCTGTGCCTGCAGGGCAATGACGATCGCGGCTCAATTGCAGTTACAGAAGATATGCATATGCATGTTAAATTCCTGGGGCAATGAGATGAAGGTATGGGAATGTCTTTGATATACGAGCAGTCAATTAAGTACATGAGTGGGGGGACGGGGTACATGCGTATTATTTTTCAGCAAGCCGACGTACGCGCGGTCTTGGTGCTAGCTAAAAGGCATCGTAGATAAAATGCCACCGGGCCGGCGCTAGTTACACCTTGCAAACGCGCGCCTGAATATCATGTGTGCATAACAGCTTCTGCGCCTGCATATTTCGCTGCTGTTGGTGCGGCTGAAATTCAAAGCGTACTCTGTTGCCTGTCTTTGCACTATCGTTTATACTAAACCGTGAGGTATCCCCCCGGAAATTGCCCGATTGTTTAAAGCCTCATTGTTTTTGACGTTTGCTTAATTCTCTGCTGCTTATATACCGCATGAACACCCAAGGATACATATCGATATGCTGTGCTGGAACGGTGGTGCGTGCATTGTCTACCTGTACGGACCAGGTACGTGAAACTGTCAAACCCGGTACACAAATTGGGTCTGGGGAATAATACCGATTGGTGCACTATATGCAGGGATAATTTAGACTTGCTGTTGATGTTGTCCCAACTCCCTGGCTTTTGGGATATAACGACCGTCGGACACCTAGCGAATGAGATGGCGAATCGGCGAATCGGCGAATCCCTTACAAGGCTCAGGCTAGGCGGGGGGGGGTTGTAAGACTGTACTTACTATACATGCATGTAGCCGCCCGATAATAGCGGAGTGCAGTACCGTAACGATGCAGTACAAGCTCACATGTGGTTTGCATTTTGAGGTTGCGAAAAGTTGAAACTTAAGAAATTGAGTTACTGAGTTATTATAAACGGTAGTAGTTCTATAGTGTGCCTGCACAAGCAAGATGCCCCTGCAGAGTACAGATGTACGCGTATATTCTGACATGAAGACAGACCCGGGGATTCAGTTCCATATCTAGCTTTATCTCCATTTCAACCTCGCCCCCTCAGCCCAACTACCTCTACCTCTTCCATCATCTTCTCCAAGTCTCTGACCCAACACCCCACGAATAGATGTGATTTTATAGATTCTGACTCAAACAATTTCGCTCCCCCGAAACCAAACCCCTCAATATAGAGAAGACTTTCTAGACGGGTACTCGGGAAGGACATTCATCCTCCTACATGCTAGAAGAGTGACCCAAGAAGTTCTTGTTATTATCAATTGGTAGTACCTCCCGATCATCCGATGCTGTTCAGCGCCAGGGTGAATCTCGTGCCAAATTTCATGACACCCCAACACCGACATCTTGGTGTATCAGTTAGAGCTACCGTCCAGTCAGGGCCCACCGAGCTGCTATCACCTGAACTAGAGGAAAGGCGTAGAGAATGTTGTCACTAGCTTCGTAAACCATCATTGCAGGTCGGTACGCGCATGGAAGCCGTTACACACAGCGGGTGCAGACAAATAAATACTCTGAATTAACCCGGTTCAGCTAGTTGTCTCCGTTTGTAGCGAAATAACAAGGTAATGATGAAACCTTTAGTTCCAACAGCGTTCAATCCAACCTAAAGCACAGAAGCACAAGTACCGGTCCTCTCCACAAACACATTAACTACTGCTTGAACCATAAACTTTGTTAATGGTGTAGCTCCCTGCCAGTCAAGATCGGAAATCTCGGGTGGTCAGTTAGTTGGTTATCCTTGATAGTCCGTGTCTCAACCAGTCCCATCAGCCGTTCCAAGGCGAGTCTAGATCGGCTGTGCTTTCAGCCTAGCTTTTTCGACCAATACTCCTGTTCGGTAGCGATACGACTTAGTCCGCCAGTCTGTCTCCACTGCCATTCATTGTCAATTCAACATCATTATCCGCCATGAAAAGAAAAGGCTCCTGAGATCTAACAATGAAGATACATAAATAAGCTGCTTACCCTAGAATCACTCCTGTCTGCTCAATCCATCGCCCGCTTGCTCCGCATGTCCAGGGCAGTGGTTGTTAGAACTTCTTACTTCTAATCCCTGCTCCTATCTCTAATCCCTGCCCCTCCCTCTCCTCTCTCGCCGCTGTTCATTCCCGGAGCCGAAGTGTCACAAGCGCTTCGCTTCCTGGATGTCTGAAGTAGCCTGGAGAGAAACTATTGCAGGCAGCTGGAGGAATGAGTGCAGAGGAGGGAGGACCATTGACGCTCGGAGAGGAGCCTTGTAATAGCCCTAGTTGAAATCTGTGCCCCATGATCACTCGCGTCAACTTAGTCGACGAGAGGTTCTGATTCGATGAGGTCCTCCAACACAAACGCGAAACCACGTGCCTAGCCATTCCCCTCCACAATTGGCAACACAACAGGGCAATAAAAGTGTCAACAGAATTACTCTCACACCGATACAGACTCTAGGCCCTGATGCGTCGTTCTTGGAATCTACCCGAATAGTATACGTACCTATAGATGAAGTTCGTACGTTATGTGTCATAAACCTTGCCGGTACGCGATTCAGAAGTTGTCATTTGAGGGTGGTACGGTACTCAAATAGTACGGCCATCTCGTTATCGAGCAGATGTCTAATGCTAAATGGCGTGCATTCCCACCGTCCTTAGAGCTAATGAGCTTATCCACGTCCCCCTGTCTTCTTCGCTTTCTTCGCATATTCCACTCAACTTCGCGCTCTGTCATGTTTTCACTGTGTACTATTAGAGTAGACATCAGTACGCAGAGAAAAACTATCATTTTGGCGTTGTATGCAGGCGAAATCGGTCATTTTCACTAGGCCGTACGAACCCCATCTATGATTATAATACACCATCTACTTAGACACAAACAGAGTACGCTTATTTGCAATTGGGAGAGGGGGAGTATGTACTCGGGGGTCGCCAAGTGCATAATGTGCCCCGCCCTATTCCCATTCTCGGGCGAGTAGCGAAGATGGTCTTATGACGAACTGTGACCATGATCACCAACACCCGTACATCAATTCGCTCTGCAACCTAGGTCAGTGCGTGTGACTGTAGGGGTTTCCATTCTTCCGAAGCCTGGAGACGAAAACATTTCAACTAGGTAGTTCAATAAACAATGGCCGATTTCTGATGGAGGTAACCGGGGTGGCGTCTAGGACATTAAGGGAGGGAATGTATTTCACCCGACTGTACTCTTCTTGGCTTGTATTATCTGAGACTTCTACAGGAAACCATTCACGGCAGAAACGATAGCGGTACAATGCTCCTCACCATATTCGTTGCCCTGCTGATAACGCTTAGTTTGGCCACCTAACGCCCGTACTTTCTCTCTGTTCTCTGTCTCCTTAGTTGGCGATGAGGCCGGATCTGCTATTACATATACAAGATCTGAGACTTGTTATAGACCTGATACAAGCTCGCTATAACCAGGACTAATGGTATGGCAACAAGTCTCCTGTATATATCTTGAGTCTTTCTCTCCTTCTCTCTTTTCTATGTATCTTAAGTCTATACATGCACCAGTTTTCCCTTCATTTTCACAACATCTGTATCCATGGATCGTAACGGTTCCCGGCCCATACGGGCCGCCCGCGCAACCACCTCACCACACGTCCAAAAATGGTCATCAGAGGCCATCCTTTTTATCAAGTCTTC
>Ga0307515_10011993_pt1 | contig 16366 bp, 1 predicted proteins | sample 17_EM_MG_FD_194513 | JGI IMG/M metagenome (GOLD analysis project Ga0307515, IMG submission 194513) | Populus trichocarpa ectomycorrhiza microbial communities from riparian zone in the Pacific Northwest, United States - 17_EM | ecosystem: Host-associated > Plants > Roots > Unclassified | place...
ACCATATAGTAGGGTTATAGTAACGTCTATGGGCTATATTGCATACAGCAGCTAAGGTAGCGTCGTCTTGTCTTATACTTCGGTCTTTAGGGGTAACGTATATTTACGCAGAGCATACCCACTCTTAGAGGTACTTAGTACCCTCCTTACGCGATTAGAATAAGCACTTCCTATAATTTTTAGGATTACCTATAGTTTTTAATCCGGTAGAGTATTAGTAAATTATAGAAGTTGCTTACAAAACTCCTTAATATACCCTTCTTTTATCATTATAGAGTTACCGCGATATATCACGGGCTTAGGCTTAACTTTAATTACAATATCTTTAACCTTCTCTTTTAGTCTATTATAGTTTTCGATACTTATTTTAAAGCCTTAGGCAATATCCGCATCTTTAGTTAGCTTTAGGTTCGCCTTATACCACGCGTCCAGCTTTACCTATAGTTGCGTCATTATTAAGTCGCTTATTCGGTTAGGTACGTATAATATTACAGCATATATTAAGTAGAAGGTAACTATTAAAATAAAAGAGCTTCGTACAGTAGCTAGCTAGCGCTATACTAGCATAACTTTAGTATTAGATATAGTTAGAGGTTAGTTATAAAAGAGATAGAAGGTAGGGTAAGTGAAGTTAATTAAAAAGAGGTAAAGAGGTAGATCTTATAATTACCCACACATACCCGCATAGAGGTGAAATTGGCTATAGTTTACTGCTACTAGTTAGGGTAAATGCGGCTAGACTTAGTACTGTGCAGTTAAATAAGGGCACAATTGTATAACTTATAGGGACTACCCTACCTAGCCTATTTAGGGCTAGGTGGCGGTTTAATACCGCTAAACTCTTATAGTTTTCGATATAAGCGATTTATTAAGTGCCTATAAAGGAGTAACTAGTTATTACGGCATAGTAGACTATAGGAGGTTATAGGCGTTACTATATTTCTTATTATTATATAGAGTTGGTATATATACGCGCCGCCAAAGTTAAAGGGCTAGCCTGTGTCTATGCGTACGGGCTCTATCGCTATAAAGTATTTACTATACAATAGGTAGTATTTCTAGTAAACAGCGACGTATTGCACTTATTATAGGCATTACTATATTTCTTATTATTATATAAAGTTAGTAGATATACGCGCTACTAGAGTTAGAGGGCTAGCCTATATCTATATATACGGACTCTATCACTGCAAAGTACTTAATATATAATAAGTAGTACTTCTAGTAGACGGCGACGTATTACACTCACTTTATAATTACTAGTGTTATTATTACACTATATAGCACTTAAGGGCGTACTAAATAAGTTTATTTAGAATAATAATTATCTAGTGCGCGGGATTTATACCTATACATAAATATCTAGTGCTTATTTAAACGCATGTCTACTATAAAAGGTAGTAGGAGGTTTTATATTTTATATTGTAAGTTTATATAATTAATAGCATTTTACGGCATTTTGCGGTATTTTAGGGCATTTTAGGATAGTAGACATATTATATATACCAGCATCCAGCCGCTTAGCAACGTTAACTTATCTTACTATTTATCTATTTAGTATTATATATATAACTAATATAGTGCTATAGGCTATAGAAAGTAAGACTGTCCCTAGCTATTAGGTAAAAAGAAGCGGACTTACCTAAACTATAGCTCCCTAGACCATTAAACTATCTTTTATAGTTAGGTATATAAGAACTATAAAGTTATAGGGCATAATATTAATAATTGCATAAGTGAACCTATTTTAATTTGGGTAATAGACGCTATAACCGCTTTAGGTAAGGTAGATGCACTAGGTACTGCCGCTTTAAGTATAGCTGCTACTTCTCTATTACCTAAACCTTTTAATGCAGCCAGCTTCTATCTGGTAGTAAATAGCCTAGTAAATAATCTAAACACCTACGTAAAGGATAGTAATTCCGTAATAGCCGAACCTTTAAATGCACTCTAGCTTCTAAATAATAACCACCTTATAGTTTAGTTTGTTATACAAATTATTAAAGAGCATATTATAGTATATGCCATTATATTCTAGGTGTCTTATAAGACCAGTAGAATACCTACTTATTATTTATATAAGATGGCGTCTATCTAATTTACGGATGCTAATATCACTAGCGATATTAAGGTTAATACTGCTAATGCTGCTTTTCCGGTTACTTAACAACTATTATATCTAACCACACTTAAGTATCTTACTCGCATTCTCCCGCAAGATACTATAACCCTATAACTTTACTATATTAGGTTTATTGTCGCCTCTAATAAACTTATACTAGGTACGCGCACGTTGCTTAGTAAGTACTTCTTTATTAATAGGGACTTCGGTCTATTTATACCGCAAATCTATAAAGCTTAGGATATACTATTAAATAGTCCTATGGTTATTATCTACTTCTTTACGCTAGGCACTAAATAGCTTAATAGTTATATCGCGAGCCTAAATATAAGCCTATAATAGTAGAGCGTTAATAATCCTTTAGGTTACTAGTAGAAGAACTATAATATAAATATCCAGCTTAGTATACAGCTCTTAGTAAAGGACTAACCATTATATAAAATCCCCGCAAGGTATTAGTTTAATAGCGTTTTTAAGTATTTTACGGTCTAGTTCTATACCGTAGTTATAAGCCTTAAGGCCGTTAATTAGAACCCTTAGGTACCTACTATTATTTATCTTATTACCTTTTTAGGTAGCGCGGATTAAGTCTACTACACTGCTATCTAGATAGTTAATAGTCTTACCCTTTACACCAACTTTATTAATATCTTATTTCTAAGTAAAGACGTAGATAGCTAGGCTAGCTAGAAAGGAGTTATTATTAATACTACTCCCTTTAGCTCCGGCTATAATTACTATACTTTTATCTTTTAACTATAGGTAGGTTATAAGTTTATACTAAACCCCGCATTTACTCCGGAGTATGTCCTAAGCAGCAATAACTTTATAATAGTTGGTAACCTAAGTAAGGCCCTAATCACGGCATAGGGTATTAAATGTCTTATAACTAAGCGTGTCCCTAAGGTTAGAATCTCCTAAGAGATTAATACTCTATACTACTTATAGCAAAGAGGTAATAGTTTCTATATTAAGCGCTAAATTACGCTATTTAACAACTTTATAGATCTCCCGCGTATTAATTACTTTAACTATAATATTGCTAAGTATAAAAAGAACTCGGTTAATAATGCCCTTAAGGCTATCTTACTACTACTTAATAAAGAGTAAATAGGTGCCTATACTGCGCTCAAATATATAATAGGTGGTATTTTGCTAATATAAGGCCCCGGTAGTGTTGGGAAATTAACCTTCCTAACTATCTTAGTATAATACTAGTATTAACTTAGGTCGCCCTAGTAGGATTCTACTAGAATCTAAATCCTGTCGCCGCTTAATTGCTAACTAGATATGCTAGCTAAAATAATTAATAATACGCTTATAGAGGACTATAAGGCACTAATTACGCAAGGCCATCCCGCTAAATTTTCTATTGTCCTTTACCATTATATGCGCTTAACAGAAACTAAGGTCTATAAGTAGGATACTATTATATAGCGAACAGCGGCAGGTATTAATACTTATCCTAAGTATTTTAAGGAACAGAATAACTATACTATAATTAATAAGGACGCGTCTATACTAAATATAGCATTCCTACTCTACCGTACGTTTAAGGCTAGTAATACCACCAGCTTTAATAAGCGGTTATAGGTTATAGATTTATCTAAAGGTTAGTGGTTGTTACGTCTTATAGGTGTCCTAGATAGTAACAGAAACCTATATCCTATTGTAGACCCTAATATAACTAAATACGCTAAATTCCGCCAATACTTGTACTAATTTATACTTAATAATAATATAACGCAAGATAATAAGATGGGATTAACACTTACGGCTAACGTAGTTATTATAAACCTGGCTAAGAAGGCTAATATTATTCTTATAATACCTGATATAGTCTCGCAGACTTATATATATTCCATTAGCGCTATATATATAGTTTTCTATAATAAGGCCAGAAAGGCGTCCAAGCTAGGTAGTTTTACTAGGTTCGCCTAAAGTAGACTATATTTAATCTAAAGAGGTCTATAGATCTAGGCTGGCGACCCTATGCTTTAGGTTCTCCTTAGTAATATATACTAACTAAAACCAATCCTTAATCCCAATTTCGATGATCCGTTCCACTATTAAAAATCCATTTCCCTCTATACGCGTCTTCTCGCGGCTAGTGCGGATATAGTATAGTTCTCACTATAATATTAATTCGTTAAAGTATTATATATCTTATAAATGCTGTCCTACCGCATGGCTAGCTTTAGATAAGCTCAATAGTTAAGGACTAAGAGCAGTTAAAGCTAGCGGCAAGCTTTTTTAAGGATATGCTGCGCTGTGACCACCCTATTACCTTCCTCGCCGTTAATAGTACTATATAGGTAAATGAGCTTAGCTAATTAATATATAACCTAGCCCACGCTTAACGCGTATTCTGGGTAGCTATAGCGCTTATAGACTTTAGATTTAAGCTATTAGAGGTTAGCCTTGCCGTTCTATATATAGCCTAACTTACTATTTACTCCGCAGCGCTATATACGCTTAAAGAATAGTGCTACGCCTAGCAAGATAGCAGCAAGTGGCGGGAATTTGCGCTAGTAGTTAGCGAGATTAAGGTCTTTACCGTTAACGGTATCTAAGGTAGCTAGGTAGAGTTATTAGTATATAATATAACAGTTACTAGTCCGCTAAAATTTATCTAAGATATAGCGAGAAATCTTCTTATAATTACTAGACTATAAACGGGCCTTATTATTATTTGTAGTCCCTAGATAGTCTATAATTATTATACCGGCAATAAGACCTTTATAAATACCGCATATTATAAAATTAAGAAGTAGTGTAAGGATAATAAGGTATTTATTAACCTTAAGAATCCTAAGTAAAAAGAGCACTTCTAGTAACTTATCGCCCTATTTAACGTTAATAAAACTATATAGTATGTCTACCGCTAGCGTACAGCTAATTATACGCCCATTTCATATAGTATAGACATTAACTTTAATATTACTATCCCTAACTTCGCGGGTGTAGTAAATATTAATAGTACTAGTAATTATACTAAAGCATAAAACGAGGCCAATAGAGAGGGCGCTAATAATAACGGCTAGGGTGGTGCTGGTAATAATAACAAGAATAATAACAATGGAGAGGATATTAGTGGCGTTAGAATATAAGGAGGGTAGTAAGAATAGATATTATAAACTTTACTAGCAGCGAGACCCTTAAATAGGGACACTAGATAGAAGTTAAGAGCGGCAGTAGCTATAGGCCTTTAACATTTATAATTTTGCTACAGCACTAGGTAAAATACGGTATATTGCGATATTATATATTATAGCTAAATAAGATCTCTAAAACAGATAAGCGCATTACGGTAAAGATAGCCCAATTTATAAAGCCTAGTAATCCTAGTTTCTATCCCTTTTAGGCTAGCGGTTAATTAATGCTAATCCGTAATCTAGATTTTAAGGAGTTATTCGGTTATAATTTGTTACTTTTAAATCTAAACTAAAAGTCTAGTAGAAAGAACGCGTTCCTTTCCAATTTAACACATGTTTGTAACTTTATGGGTTATACGGACGTATGCAATCTAAAGCCTTTAGATTCAATCTAGAGTTTAAATAAGGAGCTTTAAGCTCCTGATTTAAACTGACGCTAAGACCTTAGTTTAGATTCTATATATAGTAAAGTTGCTAACTTTTTAGTAACTTTTAGCGTGTTTTTTAGAACATTAAAAATTTGTAGCTAAAGTTAAGTTAAACTAGAATTTAACCAAACGGTTACCTTAAAATTAAATTAGAGCTCTAAATTAACTCTATTCTAAAGCCCTTATTCTAATTTAAACTTATAACTAAACGTTCCCTAAGTACTTAACCAGTTAGATTATAGTCTAGATATCTTACTAGTAACCACAACTATTATTAATTACTCTCCGTATAGTATAGGCTGCCTCTATTTTTGCTAAACTATAATAACCTTAAATAGGATCTAATCCTTTTCTCGCTATAGCTACCGCTAAGGCAATATAACCTAACGCCCTTTCCTGCTTATATTGGGTATGCTATTCCTAGTATTAGTATACTATTACTATATCTTAAGAAACTTGTCGCTAATACTATAAGCCCTTAGAATAATACCTGTCCTACTATACTAGCTACTAGCTAGTAAAACACAGGATAAATATAATGTCTATATAGTTGCCCCTAATAGAAGAGCCTATAGTAAAGGTAATTCGCTATACTATGTCTGGATAACCTAAGATTATATATATAGGCAATAATCTTAGGGCTTCCTAGTGCGATAGGAGGTCTCGCTGTAAGGCAAACTTAACTAAAGTTACTATCTCCACGTAGATTAGATCAGCTGTAATTAATTAATACCTTTTAGCTCGCCTAGCGAAACGTATTACGCTAGAGATGGAGCTAGATAAATATTAGTAATATATTATAATTATAACGGACACCTATATACTATCTCTGCGGATAGCCGTAAATATAACCTGGCCCACCCTATAATAAACTACCCTTAATAGAGCAGCCCTTAAGGCCCTATCGTTTCGGATAGGTATAGTCTCTATATAGGCGGCCCATATCTACTCCTTATTATAATCCACCCCGGCCTCTAAAAATATCTTAACTAATAGCTAATATTTAACTATACGTAGGTCTTAAGGCGTATTAGATAGTAACACTAGACTTAAGGCTATATTTATACTTAAGACTAAGTTTGTACTATCTAGTTTCCGCTTATAAAGTAATATAATAAGTCGTTTAAGATTATAGCTACAGTTCTGCGTATAGTTAAGCTAGGATAAACTCTACGAGTTTATGGTAGCTATATACCCCCTTTCCGCATCTACTATATAGTTAATGCCAGGCCGCCCTGGTACCTTTATCTTCTTATATATATTTAACTATACGCGGGCTAGTATGTTCTATATAGCCTTATATACCTATAGCGCTAGTGCCTTCTTATATTCTACTACCTAATGGATAACTTTCTAGATCGCCTGCTCGCGTAGTAAATTATTTAATTATCCGCGAAATGAAATGTATAGGATACCGTTCTTAATAATAACCTACTTAAAAGTCCGCTTAATAGTATTAAGTCTCTCCGCAGTAATACCTAAGCCGGTAATAAGCTATATATCTTTTTACAGGTCCATAGCGCTTGTAGAGTTATACTACACCATATTTATAGTATACCGCTGTTATATATCGCGTCCTATTATAAAAAATAGTCTAGTATCCTAAGTAGGGAATAGTGGTATTTAGAATCCTATGCTTAGTATAATAAAGAGGCGGCGCGACGTTAGTAATAAGTAGAGTCTCCTAGCCCAACGTAACGCGATCTAGCGTAAATTAGCGTAAAACGCAACAAGTTACGCTATCTAGCGCGTTAGTATCTACGGATATCGCCGTGCTCTTATTATACTCCTCCTATCTTAATTAGCTTATAACGTAGTATAAGCTATAAATACTACTTTAAATATACGGTTCCATATAGATATTATTTTTAGCTTTTTTCTAACCAAACTATAGTAAATTATAGCTTAATGCGGCAATTTATAAATAAGCTCTATCTAGCGGCAATATAGAAAGTGCGGGATTAAAGTAAAAAGTATAGGCGGTCTAACCTGTTATAAATGATATTATCTAAGACAATAGAAATAGAAGAAGGGTAGATATAAGGGTGTTAATATTAAAGAGATAAATAATAATGCACCCTTACGCTATTAAAGCTTAGAGGAGTATTAGACAGCCTATTATAGGGTTAAGCTAAAGTAATATAATAAGTAGCCACTTACATAATATATAGACGACGATGTACTATTATACTATTAAACCTTAGAAGGGTATTATATAACTAATTATAAGGCCGAATTGGAGTAAGGTAATAAGTGGCCACCTATATAAGCTTTAGGCGATAATATTATTAATAAGCCGAATAATAGGGCTGCGGATATATACTATAATAATAATTCTGTAATATTTAATAGGGTATATAACCTAGTGATAGTTAAGACTAATTGGTAAACTTTAACTAGAACATCTATAGACGTCTTTTAGACTAAAATATTTAAAAAGGCCACTAGCCGCGCTATGGAAAAGCCTCTAGGATGGAACTAAGGAAATCTATAAACTGCGGACGATACTGCGGCAGTATATAATATTATGCCGCGTATTAAGCGTACTAGCAGTGCACTAGATAAGATACCTCCCCCGTTTTATCTATTTAGTAGTAAGGCAGAATATATATAGGTTTTATAGTAGGTAAGCTACAGGACTTCTAACCGCGCTATTAACGAGTAGTTTAATAATATTAGGCTTTAGAGAGTGTTTACTAACCATTTTTCTTACTAGAGTGCTAATAATATTAAAGTAAAACTACTTTTAAAATAGATATAATCTAAAAGTAATTAACCGTAGTAAATTAAAATAATTGTAACCGTAGGGGACTAGTAGCTGCTAGTACGTTATTAAAATGCTCTAGAGATTATATCCTTTCTTATTAGTTATGGCCCTTTTTAAGGAGATATAACTTTCTCGCTAGTAAGGTAGTACTTATTAGTAGGAATAAGAATATATAATAAGCTTAATATAGCAGACTAATAGTGGGAGATATAAGAGCAGCTACCGCTCGGCGTAACCGTAGTGCTGATTATATTAGCTAGTAATAAGACCTAACTAATATAATACGCCGGCGGCAAGAAAGTATAGCCGCTCTATATTTTAATTAAAAATATTAAACTACGCGTTTAACAATCCGTAAATTAACTAGCCCTATTACTACTTATATACCTCCCGGTCTATATACCTAGCAACTAAATAATATAACTAGCGGTATAATATAAGACCCTTACGGCCATCCTTAAACGTATGCTTTAACGACAACCCTACTACTAGTATAGTTATGCTAATAATGCCTATAGCGTTAAAGAAAGCTAGTAAAGAAGGAGTACGTCTTCTATACGCGAATAGCTAGGATTAATACTGCTTTCTACTTCTAGCTATATTTATAGCTAATTATAAAGAACAGGTCACGCTTATAGGTATTAAAAGTAGCCGTAAATATTCGACTTATTATATATATATAAATAAACGGTATAATTTAACAACTGCTATCTAGCGACCGTGGCCGTTCCGTATATACTAATTAACAAAAGACCAAATATAAATATAGTAGGAAGGTTACAATACTAATAAGAAGGATAACTTAGATTATATTCGGCCGTTCCGCAACTTTATATAGGGCTATAATCTATTTAATATCCACAAAATAATAACGCCTAATTTCCTACACTAGGTGCTTAAAAGCCTTACTAGTAAATATCTTATGCACTAGATTAAAGGGCTTATATAAAGCAAAATACAGGCCAGAAAATATTAGAGCCTCAATATCCCGCGCACAAATAGTTGCGGCCAGGAGATATTAAATATTAATGCACTTATTACTACCTACTTCGTATAGGTGGAACGATTTATTAACATAATAGTATAGGATAGCTAGGTAAATATTGGCTAATAAACAAAAAAGATATATAAATCTCTATTACGACAATTAGTCCCTACTATAGCACCCTTACTAAAATAAAATAAAGGCGCTATGCTATTTATCCGGGCGTTTATGGACTTCACTATACTATTTTAATATATATTATATGACGAATTAACTATCCGGTACCTAGTAGCAGCTATTTATAAAATAGATAAGATAAAGGATATATTCCTTCCGTTTTAACTAAGTAAGGTAAAACTACTACACTTTAATATTCCTAAGCTATATACTATTACCTACTATCCAGAGAGTATTTAGTAACTAGAAGTAATTAGAAGTATAGATATAAAGTATTTAAAGCAAGTATATAAGCTATAGAAGGCATTCTACCGTAGGACTAATAAATGAAACAACTATAAAGAGTAGATACTACGATATAATACTATATATCTTAACACTATGCTTTAGAACGAACTTAAGCTATAGGCGTTAACTAATATAATTAATATAGTAGACCCAATAAGCGCAATATAGATAATATAACTAGGCCCTATAGTTAATATATACGCATATCGCTTATATATATAGAATTTTAACAACTATATAACTTAGATACTTTAAGATTAAAGAATTAATATATCTATCTAGCGTATAGTTAAGGAGGTATAGCGCTAGATAGAGATTACTAACCTTATATCTAAACTAGCCCCCTTTATAAGGGAATGCCGTAAGTAGATTAACGGAATCTAGTAAATAGACTAGGACGTTAACTAACTAGAGGCTAATAATAATTAGGTATTAAAGATGCCCTTAAGCATCTATTACAGCATTATATGCTATATTCGCTTTAGGAAGGATACTACTAACACTAATAAGCTTAATAAGGTATTTGCTTAATATACCCTATTATAAACTAATACTAAAGCCCCCTACTATAATACTATAATAATATAAGAATATAAGCAGGTAAATAACAGCCTCTATAGCAATAAAGTAGGGAAGCTTTATTTACTACTCACAATCTAGGATACTGGGCGATTAGATAGTAAGGGTAAATACCTAAAATACACTAGCGCGTTAGTAGAGACCCTCTAAGTTTATAATAGTAGTAAGATTAATATAAGAACTAGAATACTTAGAGTATAGAGTATAAAGCTATCTAATAGTAGGACAAAACGTACGCTAGATGCCCTTTAGATATATAATATTAACTATATTATAAGGCCCATCTTACTTATACTAACGGACATTAACGTTATAGACTATTTCTTTATAAATAACTATAGCAATTAGGATATATATAATATTATATATAATAAAGATTTTAAGCAAATAAATAGGGCATAGGTTAATGCATATATAAGGAAATAGGCTTATACTAGGCGGTAAATAAATATAACTTAGCTAAAATAGCGGTAAGTTATAACTAGCGGCACTAGATTATAATAAAGGGGTAAATTACCGTAACTATAATAAACTAGAATATAACACCACTATATATTACCCTCTACGCGCTAGCTACCCTTTATATCCTATATACTATACTATTTACTTTAAGAGTAGGTAAATATTATAAGGAACTAGGCTTCTATACAGTATAGAAAAAATATTATATAAAGTAGAACCCTATACTATAGTAAGGTAATCTAATTACCCTATTATAAAGCCTAATAAATAGTTAGGCCGCCCTCCTAACTTATTATTATAAGTTTATTAAAGCTCCTTTTTATATACTTAGTAAGAAATACCTAATTTATATTATAAAAGTTAACTAGGTTATTGTTTAAAGCACGTTAGGTATAAGACTTTAAACTATCTAGTATTTTCTAGGGAAGTAAAATGCGTATAAAAGCTAAATAGTTTTACTAAACTAACATACTTATCCTCTATTTATCCCGTAAAAAAGTAAATAAAGACGCTATAAGTTAAGTAGTAGCTCCTAAGATAATCTAAATCTTAAAAGGGATAATATCGGGCTCTATACCGTAACTCTCTCTATTAAAAGGTAAGGCTATTATTAATATGCTATAGTATAACCCATTATTATTAATTTTAATAACGTTATCCTAATGGATAGTCCCGTTCTTATTAAATAAAAGCCTATAAACCCTAAGCGACTATAAGATATCTAAAACCTATACTTAAAAGAAATGTATATATTATTTAAATAAACAACCGCTATAGGGTGACTTTAGATAATATATAAAGCAGCTACTTAGCCTAGTTAATATAATAATATACGGTATTGCTTAGATATGTCTTATTATATAAGTAATAATAGGCTCTATACCTAAAGAGCTTTATCTTTTTTTTTAGCTAGAAATAAATATAAGCGGTTTAAATATACTAATAAAGTAGACGTAGAAAGAGGTAATTTTTATTATAAACCGTTATAAAAACCTAATAAATAGAGCATTAAGTATGCTACTAGGGCTAGTGGTATACAAGGTTTGCGGTCCTTAGATTTAGTAGCACTATACTAACTAATTTTCTAGCTATATAACTAGCTTAGCGTGTTTTAGTGTTATATAATAAATATAATACGTAATACCGTTACTAGAAGCTATAATTACCTTAAACTAGATACTAAGGCTATAGTAAAGGAAGTAGCGGAACTACTTAAGAATAACCGCTTTATGCTTAGTAGCCTAGTTAGTACTTTACTTTTTATTATACCTAACTAACTAAGGCTAGAATAGAGAGATAAGATTTAGGGCGCTAATTATCGCATATTATATTAAGCGCGTATTTTTTAATACTAGGCTAAGGTTACTCGCCTTTAATAAGAATAGTACTAACCTTTTCTTGCTTATTACAGCTAATATAATATAGCTTATATATATAGTAATTTAATATGCTTTTAAGGACTATAAAAGCGGAATATAAATTATTTATAAGTTTAAAGCCAATGCTATAATTATAGGTAAATCTATAGAAAGCCTTTTACTATACTTACTAAAGCATATTATAGATAATTAGGAGCAACTATAGAATATTTAAAAGAGCTACTAACTTAAGCGTAATAAAAGGCTATATAAGCTACTTTTATAATAAGTTAATAAGATACAGAATATAACCAGAGATAAGATACTATAGACTTAATAGGTAATTAGCAATCTATTTAAGGATACTATAGAAAATCTAAAGAAATTAGATCCTAAATATAATAACGGGTTTACTTAATAACCGTATACTATAAGTATAAACATATAATATTATATTAATCGCATTATAACGTTATATCGCGATACTCGCTGTATACTATAACACTTTACTATTATTTCCTATATTATAATATCGCGCTATTTTAATTATTATATATAGGCTAATAAAGATAATATAATAGGATAATAGTAGCCTAGCGTATTTATTATAAAGAATAAACCCTAAAACTATATATAAGGTCTCTTTTTTATAGTATACTAATAAGACAATTTTAATACTATATAACTATAATATTAACGCTATCTAAGCGCGCCTTAAATAAATTTAAGGTAATAATAAACAGGAAACAGGAATTAATTACTATATCTTACGGTATACTTTTACCGGTAAGTCTAAGGTTATAGATATTATAAATAGTGCTATTTTAAAGGATATAAAGGCCTACTTATAAAGTGGAGATAGACTAGTAATATTAGAATTTTCTAATAAAGAGAATAAAAGTAAAGAAGGTAACGGAATAAATAGGGAAAATAATAGTAATAAAAAGGATAAGAGTAGAGAAGGTAGTAGGATAAACGGGGAAAATAATAGTAAGAATAACGGTAAGAATAAAAACGGTTAGGGGTTTAATAGTACAATACTACTATCGCGGTAGGACTTATATAAATATTAAACTTAAAATAGCAGGTTAACTAAAGGGCGTTATTAGGCGTATTAAGGCTATATTATACTACTATTAGGTTAAAATATATTCTTTATATAGTATATACTAGGTATATAAAATAAGTAAAAAATACTAACTGTATAGAATAAGTAAAGGGTACTAACTATATAAAATAAGTAAAGGGTACTAACTACGCAGACTAAGTAAAGTATACTAATTACGTAAAATAGGTAAATACTATTAACCGCGTAGACTAAGTAAATATTATTAAGTACGCGGGAAAAGCAACGCTTATCTATTACTTAAAGTAAGTAAGATATATAGAATGCGTAAAGGGGGTATTATATATTAATTACGTATTAAGTATAGAGAGAGCTTAATAAAATAAAGGCACTACTTACCTAGGTAGCTATAAATGCATAATTAGCTGCACTATGTTATTAGATGCGGTAGTATATTATACCACGTTATTAGATACGGCAGTATACTTACACCGCGTTACTAGATGCGGTAGTATGCTATACTACGTTATTAGATGCGGCAGAATGCTATACCGCGTTATTAGATGCGGCAGAATGCTGCACCACGTTATTAGATGCGGCAGAATGCTATACCACGTTGTTAGATGCGGCAGAATGCTACACCGCGTTATTGGATGCGGCAGAATGCTGCACCGCGTTATTAGATGCGGCAGTATGCTTGCACCGCGTTGCTAGATGCGGCAGTATACTATACTACGTTGTTAGATGCAGCAGTATGCTACATCGCGTTATTAAATGCAGCAGTATGCTGCACCGCGTTGTTAGATGCGGCAGTATGCCGCACCTAAGTCGATACCATACGCTACACGTTACAGTGCGCGGATTGCGCATTTGGCCGCCAAATGCCGCCAAATGCTGCGAAAATGCTGGTAAATTTTTTCCTAACGTAGTATTGGCTTTCTTTAAGGGTGTTCTAAGTCCTTCTTTTAGCTCCTTTGCTACTCTATAGTATTTAGAAGATCTTAACTTCTAAGGGTTATTTAACTTAGTAGTATACTTTATATAATAGGCGTTACTAAAAGGTTAAATAACTTCTACCAATTCTTGTAGCCAGATTCTATTAGACATTTAAGGGATCTTATACTTTTCTCCTAGTAATATTATATGTTCCCATTAATCTAGCTACTAATTTAATTTTAATAAGTATTTAAACCCCTTAAAAGCTTCTATATACTGGTGTTATACCTTCTTTTTAGTAAATAACGAGGTAGGTTCTGTGTTCTCCTTTAGTTAAAATAGCCATTCTCTAACTATTAAGGAAGGGTTAAGTAGTAGCTTCTTCTAAATTGATACTATAGATATGATTTGGGTGCGGATCTATTAAAGGTGCTCTTCTTATTTTAGGAAATACTTTATATCCTAGTTGTAGTATCGTCTACTATTCTTATACGCCCTCTATTAATTCGTCAAGAGCTATATATATAAGGTTGCATTCTTATTAAAATCTATAACTTTTAGATAGGGTGGTTCTTATAGTAGACCTTATTAAGGTGCTTCCTTATCTAGGTTAACGTAGGCCCAAATTCGTTTATCTATAAGGGCTTATAGTTACCAGATTTATTACTCCTAGTTTTTTAGTTTATTAAGGATGATTATAGTAAACGAACTTAACGTTGGTGGAGTTATTTAGCTAATAGGTAGAAGAGGAATTAAGATAAGATTTTGTTAACAGGATCGTCCTTAAACGATTAAGGTGGAATCTTATAAACTCTTGTGGAATCTCGTGGACTCTCGTGGAATCTCATAAAATCTTGTCCTGTGACAATTAAGGTGGGATTTTTGTCAGAGTCTGCGTTATTTAATAATGAGGTGTCAGAGTCTAACGATAAGGTAGAATTTCTTTAAATAATTAAGTGATAGCTAAATAGCTTCTTGTATTGGCGGACCGGGCTTATAACTGTTAGATAGTTTATATAGAGCTATTTATTAATGAAATGGGTTAATTGATTAATGATCTTAATCGTGTCTTGTCCTGGGGCCCCTGGGCTTAGATGAAGATATTTACAATGCACGTGCCCCGTCTGCTCTGCCTGCAGCCAACCAACACCTGCTGCTCCGCCTGCAGCTGAACGATTAGACTACTGCTGCTCTGCCTGTAGTACTACAACTGACTTCTACTGCCCTGCTTGCAGTAACAACGGTATATAAGGAGAGCTTTGCCCCTTGGAATACGACCCCGCCGCTAGCACCATACTGCTGCCCAAACAGACAAGTCTCGCGCCAATACGCCTGCGACCCAAATGCGATTCGTATGCGACCCGATGGTGTTTGAATACAACCCGACCGACCGATCGTGCCGATAAGCTTGCGATCTACCGACAAGATTCCGTGCCAATCTGCCCACGGAATACGACCCCGTTGCTGGCATTATACCGCCACCCGAACGACCCCGTCGCTAGCACCGTACTGCTACTGAACGGACAAGAGCTCGTGCCGATATACATGCGAGCTACAACTCCCTAACCCTCCCACCCTTATTATAACTTTTTTATCTACCTTTATATAAGAGGGGGAGTAGGGGGGCTTTTTTTATTGACCCGAGGTACGAGTGGTCTATTATATTCGGGTCCTGGAATTCAAACTCTCGCCAAGCCGGCTTCTGATTGATTAGATGAAAAAGCGCGCGCGGTAAGTTGTGGCAGAATCCACGTGACGAACATAAAAATATTATGAACATTAAAATATCCTAGTATTACGCCTTCCTTTTTGTTAATACCTCTATTAATACTGCTATATACATTATAAATATAGCAGATCCTACTATAATTCAGTGCAGCAAGTGCCATATTTATAAGCCCCGCCTTAGCTTTATTAAAGACGGCCCTTTAAAGAAGCTTTTAAAGCTATGCCAGTTATATTAGTTAAAGGCGCGTCTTCCCTATATATTACTTCTACCTCTGCTTACTTTTCTAGATCTCTAAATATAATTTAAATAAGCGG
>Ga0307515_10011994_pt1 | contig 16365 bp, 8 predicted proteins | sample 17_EM_MG_FD_194513 | JGI IMG/M metagenome (GOLD analysis project Ga0307515, IMG submission 194513) | Populus trichocarpa ectomycorrhiza microbial communities from riparian zone in the Pacific Northwest, United States - 17_EM | ecosystem: Host-associated > Plants > Roots > Unclassified | place...
AAGACGAACTCGGTCAACCCACGGCTGGTGATTGGACTGGGGGGATCACTCACGCGTAGTTAATACGTGCGATGCCGTCTTCTTCAACGAACTCGACGTTGGGATCAGCGAGCACGGCATCCAGAGCCGCGCCACTGAGTTTCGCCGCGTAGCCGTTGATGATGGTCCAATCACTGTAGGTGACCTCCTTAAAAGAGTCGTTGTCGTCTAAGGTGAAGACGAGGTCATTCAACGCCTGGATGGACTCCTCCTTGGAGGCCTCATCCTTGAGCTTGACAATGTATGTTTTGGGGTTGACCTGGTCGCTCGTGGCGCGTCGGAGCTTGCTAAATTCTTGGGGCTGAGGAACAGCCAAAGCGACAGAGATGAAGAAAGAGAGTGTAACGAAGGTGAACTTCATGTTGTGTAAAAGGAATGGCAAAGAGATGCGGTGGTGGTCGTGGGCTGCGTAGTGAGGAACTAGAGACGAATATTGGCTAGCTTATATAGCCTAGGGTGTCCATGCTTGCTTCAGCGCCCATCGTTGCACGAGCCAGTGTGTCCGCATTGATATTACCACGACAACCTGGGCCAATATGGTGGCTTCACTGCACCATGCTGCTCGGAAGGTACGTGCTGCTCGTGACCCGGTGTGCTATTGATTCCGATTTCCCTATTCGTCGTTCCATCCGAATTCGGCACTCGTCGACGCCGGCGCCTCCTAACCATGACGCGCGGCTCCCGGGGTGAAAGTACCCTGTAGTTGCTAGAACAATTGACATTATAGAAATGACGGACCACGGATGATGCTCTGAAGACAACCAGCTCACCTTTCTGCTGGATATTGGGCCAAGCCAAAATACCATAGAGGGTGGCAGAGGATGACCACCATGTCCTGCCGGTGCTCGTAGGTCCGGTGGCACCATGTGGGTGCTCTCACACACATTATGATGGGACCTTAGAGCTGTCGTAAACATGTTGATTTGTTATGATTGTTGAACTGACTTCCCTGATCATCGTGCGGTCGCCTCTGCGTATAGTTTGGCGAGCTTAACGGCCGTTTGATCCCGGCCGGGATACCCGCTGCCAAAAAGCCTCATTTTCGAGTCCGGTTGATCCATCGACCATTGAGGGTGGTTCAAGTTCCGTGTTGCTTGGCCACCGGTGACTGGCCTCCCGTCAACTGACAAGCCGGGAATCTTGGCGCGCCGTTATCCACGCCGGACCACAAAACTACACTTGACAATAAACATTGGACCAACGGTCAGAGTTGGGCGGTCTTTTCTTCACTTCCGTGGTGTTCGATCAAGCCACATAAGCATATGGACCCATGCTCTGCGCCGTTGTTAGTTGTCCGGCATCGCCTACCCAATCCCGGTATTCTATTAATAGCATCATGATTGGCGATATCTGGACAACGCGCGCGCTTTGCGTTTACCACAAATCCCACTAGCACTGTGCATCGACCCACGCAATCCTGTAATAGGGGTAGATGACTTTAATATTTCATTGATCCGTCCAATGAGACGCGCGCTCTTCCTCCGCCTCCCCATTAAGGCTTGTAACGCTGAACACGCCATGGAAACGCTTTGCCCTTAACCAAGGTACCCTCGATTACACGCTGTGTACTGTACAAGCGGAACCGCCCATGCCCACCTCCACCTTAGTAGAACCCTTCACCAAATTAAAACGGGATTTGAGAGTAGGGCAAATGGCAACGTGATGTAAGTCGGGTTCATCCTTTCGATCCAAGAGTCGTCTTGAGGTCGTCTCAAATGATTACTGGAATTTCTGGAGCTCGCGGGATGTCCACCACCTCCAAACGCAACGCAATTTCTGCCTGTACAAAAATAACTTTTTTAGTTCAATTTATCGTGAAAAGGTAGTTAACATCAACTACATATAGTGGGGCACTGGGAGTTAGCGTCCTCGATTAGCACCTCCTAGGCGGTTCTGAACCGGCCAGGTTTGGTAGCGTGTGGCGTATTGCCAATCGAAGGTGTCGTGTTGAGTGTGCTTTACGTTTTTTACGTTTGAGTGCGACTGTGAGGTGTCTGGAGATTGCGTATCTCCAACATCGGAGGACAGTGGAGACACTTGGGTTGGTCGCATCGGTGGACCCTGCGCAGGCATTTGTCCAGTGCAATGCGACCTATGCGCATTTGGGTTAGTGCGCTGATTTACCTGCAGTTGACGTCTTTCGCGGTGTTGCGTTGATGACGCTCGGGCTTGGAGTCGATAGATTTGATACGTTTGTAACTGTTGGGTTGTTTCCACCACTTTTTGTTGTCTTGTTTGTCTTGTTCTTCGTTTTGTTATCTGGTTGCCGATAGGCGGTTGGGGAGTTGCCTGCAAAGGAATTTAGGGAGTAGACGGTAATCGATGGATCCGCATTCTACTGCTCCATTGGCTAGTTCCTCGCAAGTGTCCGGCGACCCATGTGGAGGTCGTATTGGGTTTGTTTGGGGAGCGTGCCTTCGTAGACGCTCTCGCTCTTTGTGGAGTCCTGCATTCGCACTCTTAACGTGTACTGTTTTTGTCTTTATCCGCTTCCTGTGGCCCCTGGCCCGCATCGTCGTCCGCAGCCCAAGCCACACAAGGAGCTATTGCATTGGATATTCAAACGGACCCGAGATTAGCCCTTGTATTGTTGAACTGGCTTCACTGGTGGTCATGTGGTCGCTGATGCGCCTAGTTTAACGTCCTTAACCGCCGTTGATCCGGCCGGGATACCCGCTGCCAAATGCCTCGTTTACGAGTCCAGTTGATTCATTGAGGTTGGTTCAAGGTCCGAGTTGCGGGGAAACCGGTGACTGGCCTCCCGTCAACAAGCGCGAGCGCATATTATATTATGCTTTGGACCAACGGTCAGAGTCGAGCGATCTTTTCTTCAATTGTAGTCATGCATGTTCAGTCGAGCCATGTAAGCCTACATTACATGGACCGATCATGCGACGGACTACAGGTGGCTGTCGGTTGTTTCCCTTTTGGATGACCCCGGCCCCCCGCCATCGCCCGCCCAATCCCTGCATTAGCATTAGCTGCTATGGGTTGTCTGTTGCGTAATGAATAATGAAGGGCTTCTTCTTGATCAACGCGTCATTATACGTGCCTTGCGTTTAATTACAACAAGTCACGGTCGACCCACACACACGTACTCCTGAAATGTGGACGACTTTGATATCTCATTGAGCTATCTAATAAAAAACGCACTCTTCTTCCGTGTCCCCATTACGGTAAGGTTTGCAACCTCGAACACGCCATAGTATGCGTTTTGTCCCTTGAGGAATCAGAAAATCAAGATACCTTCGATTACGCGCTGCAATGACCTTGCAACATTCATATCCAAGCATCAGTACCCATCCAGACCGACCTTTGCTGATTTGACGGCCTCGCACAAGTTGTTGCGTTGGGTATTCGGATGTGCCCCAGCTGTGCGTTCAAGTTTCTGGGACTGGTACTTCGACATTGTAGTGGTGTCTGTCATCCTAGTACGTCGTTCACTTCGATATTCACCAGAAGGTAGATCCATTCGTTCGCAGGGGTCCTCGTCCCGGTCGACCACTGTAGCTAGTCAAATTTTGCTCCTACGCTGGACACGCCCGCTAATCGATTGCAACCACGCCGGCTGCGCTACACCCGTCACCGGACGTACTCTGGTCCCTGCTTACGTACGCTCGTGATGGCTCTTAAGAAAGTTATTGGTGCTTTCTGAATTCTGGTTTTCTGGGAATTGTCTCTCGTCTACAGCACCATGAATGAATTGTTGGCGGTTGCACCGGGTTCCCAACCGACTCGCACGACACTACTTGGATGAAGATAAACGATGAGAAGGGGCAATACCGCTGTGTTGAGTGTGGACACGGTACGTTCGCCTTTCCATATGCATCCCGTGCGTCCCATGAACTTTAACCTAAACGAATTTCCACGCGCGGTGTTCAAACGGCAATATCTTGGGGGTGCAGAGGAGCACGGTCGTAGCCACCATTAGACAATCTTAGCCCTGTAGCGTGGGCAATATGAATCACTTTCTCAGGCCTTCGGTGAAGACTAGGTAGCAACTGGCGCCCCTACGAAAGGTAGTTACTAGACTCTACTGTTTCTAATAGAAGGACCTTAGCAGTCCAAATATAATGAACTTCATAAACAACCCACGGACTCCGGTTTTTGGACCCTTCCATTGGTCCCCTGATCGTATACTGACATTGAACAGACTGTTATCTAATTCTGCCGAGACTAGTGATTGCTCTATCTACCTTGAGAGCGAGTGAAGCACGTCCAAACACGCTTGCTTCTTGGAGCCTGCCTCGACCAAACCACGTTCCAGTCGCTATCGTAAGCACACCACGCAGTCCATCGTACACTTCCGTCTCATCATACACAACCAGATGCCGTCAACGTTGTCGTCGAGTTATAAGAACTTCCCTGCCACCGATACAGAGATGTCTGCCCTCAAGAGGCTTCTCGACGGGGATCTTAAACTTAGGTCCTCTATTCTTAGTAGACAAGAAGAGGTCCAAGCGCAGTACACCTATACCAAGAAGGCTGCCGAGGTTTTCGCGGATTGCCTGGCGACGACACGTGCGGTCAAAGACGCCTATTTGGCCAGTATACTCCCTATAAAGTCCCTCGATAATGCCCTCAAGAATGCCCTGAATGTGTACGACAATCACTGTGATATTCTAGAGACTATCTCGTCTACAAAGGGAATGTTGGCAACGTGGGCTGAAATCGTGGCACTTACGGAGGTTTTGGTCAGACGCCTGGACAAAGCCACCCCACAAGTGGAAGCACACTTGCACCTGGCCGCCGACGAGCATGCGGCGCATGAATCTGCCCATATTGCGACTTCAGAGTCTAAGCTATCCTGCACTAAAATGCTCCATGAAGTGGATCGAAGTATTGCCAAAAATAAGGGAGCCTTATCTGGCGTTCGTCGCATACCAACCGAAATCCTTGCGCAAATCTTCATCGAGGCGGCCGACGCGAGACAACACGAGATCATCGCTTCTCTATTCTCGTACCATGACCCAGGACCTTCTTATCATGATCTCGATGCACTTTCCAAAACCCTCAACCTCGTTCCATTCACACTCTCAGCGACTTGCAAGCGCTGGCGGGCTATCTGCCAATCTACACCTCAACTATGGAGGTATGCTCGTGTGCCTATGATTTATTCCACCGATACGGGATATAAGATCATAGGAAAAACACAGTTTGAGAAATGTGTGCTCCTCGCCCAAAAGCAACCACTTGAGCTCACCGTATACCCATGCTACAATTCCACCCAGCATGTTATTACGCACCCCAGCGTTGTGCTTCCAGAAGAGTCTCAGACATTCCGGGTCAATATTGTTTCGCGTGATGGGCATGCCATCTCACCAGAGACCCCTTCGCCAACCGAGTTGTGTATAGTGGCGTCAGCGGACCCTCCTTCTCCTTACATGCAGATGGTCCCCACGCAGGTGGTCCCCACGCAGGTGGTCCCCGTGCAGTTGCTGGCGAACACAAAGACGTTGCGATGCACAGGACTTAGGCCTCGGATTGGCTCCGCTGTTGGGATACAAATTTTGCACATCTCTAATTGTAAACCTGGAGCGTTTATGTCACCTATGGTATTCAGGGTCCTTCTCCAGAACTGCCCACGATTGGAGGAGTTGCACTTGGAGAACCAGGTATACCCACTTGCGAATCGTAAGGTCTTCGCTTTCACACACCAGCAACTCCATACCCTTTCCTTTACGGGAATTGTACTTCCATGGGTCATGAAAGCTTTCACCGGTCGCTTTCCTCACCTGTCACGCCTCGTCCTCACCAACATTCATGGACGCAATTCAGGCGGGTATAGTTGGAGTCCACCACATTCGATCAGTGACCAATTATCTCTATTAACTCACATTGAAGTTCACACTGCGTCTGTTGTGGCTTCCCTCCGTCCGCTGTTCGAGGCCTCGACGGGTTTACGCACCCTCACCCTAGTTGGCAGTGCGGTGGAGCCGATATTGAGGTTGGTGAGGCTCCCAGCTCCAAAGAGGGTTCAGGAGCTTAGGTTGAGCCACTCGGATGCAAATGGCACGACGCTCCGAGATTATTTAGCAGCAATCGAAAGCGATGGTGGGGGCACGTCAGGAATGCAGGTGGTGTGGAATAACTGCCCAAATTTCTCGGGTGAATATGGAAGGGCATCTGGGGAGCTTCATCTGTAAACAGGGTATTACGGCCAGAAATTTGTGCCCGCCGCTGGAGTTTTGAAGTTGGTACTTGTGTAAATTACATGACCTCGAATGTCCACCAGACATGTTTGGTCTCTGTTTAGTCTTGCCTCTTTCTTGTGTTTCGTGTTTTTTGTTGCAGTGATGTAGATAGGAGGTACACTCAATGTATACTTGGCATGCTGATGAGCCAGGAACGGCCTCATGATTCTTCCTCCCACTTACCCGTGTTACAGGTTATGAGCAACGCATTGCCTGCTCCCATGTCTAACGAGATTTAGTGTGGAAACCACACAGCATCTGGTCTTTGAAAATGAGGGAGTGTAAGTCTTGGGTTCATATGCATAGTAAAGGACAGGAATGGTGATAGTAGGGTGAGGAGAAGGCAACTGCAAATTGGGGGGAGATGTGAGGTCAAATTTCCAGCCTCTCAACACTTTCAACCTTGACCAAATAGAATAAACGGCTCGGAATAAACCGAAATGCAGGCCCTAAGCAGAGCAATTGTCAAGGCACTCTTACGTGCCGTCACTCGCCGTGCACACGCTCTCGGCCTTACCGCACACATTTTCTGAGGCCGCCCCATCCCTCTTCGGCGGGCTCAAAAACCGATCACGTCCCCGCTGATATCGAGCAAGTGACTGGTCTCGAGCGTCTCAAGCTTCTTGGTCAACGTCACGGCGTCGATGTTTTCAACATGGGCCCTCTCCTCATTCCCAAACGCGACACTATCGGGGGACCTACTCTGGTCCCTGCTTACGTTCGTGATGGCCCCTAAGAATGTTTTTGAAGCTTGCTGGTTTTCTGGGAATTGTCTTTCGTCTACAGCACCATGAATGAATCGTTGGTTGCACCGGATTTCCAACCGACTCTCACGACACCATTTCGATGGAGGTAAACGATGAGGAAGGGCACCACCGCTATATTGAGTGTGGATATGGTGCGTTCACCTTTCCATCCCGTGCGTCACATGCGTCACATGGACTTTAACTAACACATTCCCACGCGCAGTGTTCAAACTACAATATCCTGGGGGTGCAGAGGAGCACGGGCATGGTCACCATTGGAAAATCGTACTCCTGTAGCGTGGACAGTATGAATCGCTTTCTCAGCCTCGTCGGTGAAAACCACGTAGCAACTGGCGCCCCTACGAAGGTAGTTACCAGACTCTACTGTTTCTAATAGAAGAAAATTAGCGGTCTGACTGTATTATACAACCCACGAACCCCGGCATTTGGACCAATGTCCATCCCGACCCTTCTATTGGTGTCTTGATTGTATATTGTCGTTGAACAGACTGTTATCTAATTCCTCCGAGATCAGCGATTGCTCTATCTACCTTGAGAACAAGTGAAGCAAGTCCAAACACGCTTGCTTCTTGGAGCCTGCCTCAACCAAACACTCTCCAGCCGCTATCGTAAGCACAACACGTTGTCCCTCGTACACTGCTGCCTCACCGTACACAACTAGATGGCGTCAATGTTATCAAAGGGTTATAAGAATCTCCCTGCCAATTGTACAGAGAGATCCGCCCTCAAGAAACTTCTCGATGGTGATATGGAACATAAATCCTTCATTCTTCGTAGACAAGAAGAGGTCGAAGCGCAGTACTCCTACGCCAAGAAGGCTGCCGAAGTTTTCGCGGATTGCCTGGCGACGACACGGGCGGTCAAAGACGCCTATGCGGCCAGTATACTCTCTGTAAAGGCCCTCGAGAAAGTGCTCAAGAATGTTTTGAATCTGTACGACAATCACTGCGATATTCTAGAGAGTATCTCGTCTACAAAGGGGATGTTGGCAACATGGGCTGAAATCGTGGCACTTACGGACGCGTTGCTCACACGCCTGGACAAGTCTACCCCACAAGTGGAAGCACACTTGCACCTGGCCGCCAACGAGCACGCCGCCCATGAATCCGCCATTATTGCAGCTTCGAGGTCTAAGCTATCCTGCACTAAAATGCTCCATGAAGTGGATCAAAATATTGCTGAAAATAAGGGAGCATTATCTGGTGTTCGTTGCGTACCAACCGAAATTCTCCAGCAAATCTTCATCGAGGCGGTCGATGCGAGACAACATGAGATCATCATTTCTCTATCCTCGTACTATGACCCATCACCTTCATATCATACTCTCGGTGCACTTTCCAAAACCCTCAACCTCGTTCCATTCACACTCTCAGCAACTTGCAAGCGTTGGCGGGCTATCTGCCAATCTACACCTCAACTATGGAGGTACGCTCGTGTGCCTATGATTCATTCTACTCGTGAGGGGTATAAGATCATAGGAAAAACACAGCTTGAGCAATGTGTGCTCCTCGCTCAAAAGCAACCACTTGAGCTCACCGTATACCCATGCTACGATCTGACACCAGATGGTGCTACGTGCCCTGACCTTGTGCTGCCAGTAGAGTCTCAGATACTCCGGGTCAACATTGCTTGGCATGGTATTATTGTCGTCCTGCCAGCGATCCCTTCGCCAACCGAGTTGTGTATAGTGGCCTCAGCGAACTTTGAAGGGGATTACACAAGTGTGCCCCCCACGTGGTTGCTGGCGAACACAAAGAAGTTGCGATGCATGGGAGTTGCGCCTTGGAGGATTGACTCCGCTGTTGGGATACAAACCTTACATCTCTCTCATAGTAAACCCGGAGAACATCTGCGGTCCCTTACACTCAAAAACCTTCTCCGGAATTGCCCACTATTGGAGGAGTTGCACTTGGAGAACCAGGGATACCCATATGGGAATCATCACATCTTCTCTCACACACACCAGCAACTCCATACCATTTCCTTTACGGGAATTGTACTTCCATGGGTCATGAAAGCTTTCACTGGTCGCTTCCCTCACCTGTCACGCCTCGTCCTCACCGACATTAATGGACTCGATTCAGACGAGTATAGTTGGAGTCCACCACATTCCATCCGTGACCAATTATCACTATTAACTCACATTGAAGTTCACACTGCGTCAGAACCTGGTGTCGTGGCTTACCTCTGTCCGCTGTTCGAGGCTTCAACAGCTTTACGCACCCTCACCCTAGTTGGCAGTGCGGTGGAGCCGATATTGAGTTTGCTGGCGCTCCCCGCTCCAAAAAGAGTTCCGGAACTCAGGTTGAGCCACTCGGATGCAAATGGTACGACGCTCCGAGATTATTTAGCAGCAATCGAAAGGGATGGCGGAGGCACATCGGGAATGCAGGTGGTGTGGAATAACTGCCCAAGTTTCTCGGGTGAATATGGAAGGGCATTTGGGGAGCTCCATCTGTAAACAAGGTATTACGGCCAGAAATTTGTGCCTGCCTCTGGGGTTTTGAAGTTGGTACTTGTGTAAATAACATGACCTCGAATATCCATCGGAGTTTGGTGAAATTTGTTGGCGCATTTTGTTTGGCCTCTGTTTAGGCTCCTCTGTCGGAATCGGAATTTGCTCCTGATCTGCTGCAATGTCCATAGTAATTAGCTCTTCGCATCTGTACCTAGCTTGTTTGTTATTCACGCCAGCTGGATCTGACCACCTGGGTGTGTGTCCGGCAATGCTCTGCCCGACACTGCGCACTTTGGTGGAACATCGTTCTCTGTCACCCTCCGTGGTCACAAGCAAGCCATTTTTCTGCCTGTACTTTCCCACACTCTTACAATGCACTGTACTTGTCCCTATCCGCTTTCCCGCACAGGGTTCGGCAGCCTAAGCCGCACAAGGAGCTATATATTCGAATATATCCCAGTTGTGTGCGTGGGTTTCCGGTACTGGTACTTCGCTCAATCAGTGCTGTCTGTCAATCTAGTAAGTCGTTCGCTTCGATATTCACTAGTGGGCCGCGGGTCGATCGTCGATTCGGTCGAGCGCCTTTGCTGGACACTATAGTCAATTTCGCTCCTACGCCGAACACGCCTTCTGATCGATTGCAATTCCGCTGGCTGCGCTACACCCGTCACTGGACGATTTCCGATGCACATTCAATGAGGGACTTCCTATTTCCTACATGCCCGTTCCTGAGCGATTCCGATGCACCCTGGAAGTCAGTTGCGTTGGTCCTGGTTAGAGCGTGTGCGGGCCTCAGGTCGAAGGGTCCAACAAGGACCCGCTGATTTCTTAAACGGGAATGGAGGGATAAACGAAAAGCCCAGAACTCAGGAAGTCTACTCCATTCCCGTATATAAAGCTCAAGGGGCATGGGTTTGTCTCGACTTGAGTACGTAGTCTCGTTCATGCAAGTTCCGATCATATCGGGGTGCAGATTTCATGTTCATATTTAACGACGGGCTCTGTGCTTTGGGGTACATATAATGGTGCTCAAAACTACAGCTCAGTGACCAAACACTGCACGGGGAACATAGGGCTCGCCAAGGTACTTAATCTCCTCAGGGGTAAGTTCAACCTTCAGAGAGCCTTTCACCAAAAGTCAAATCACTAATTTCTAAGAGTCCATTATCCGGTACTAACCAATGATGTCATAGAGGTTTTCGAGGCTCGTCGTCCCCACGACTGGTGCGGCTACTGGATCCTGTTGAAGCAACCAAGCAATCGAGATTTGTGCCATAGAGGCATTCTTCCTCTTCGCAAGCTCCTCAACCCTGAGAATATTTCAGTTCAGGTGCCCAATTTAAAGAGGGCTGATGAAACTGGAATGTACCGATTGATGATCTGCGTCGATGCTTCTTCGGCACCTTTGACCATATGCTCAAACCATACATCGGTCCCTGAACGATTAGTGCCTTCAGAGGTGTTCGGGCGTGTGAGTTTGCCGCGGGCGAGTGGAGACCACGGGATCGTGCCGACCCCTAAATGCTAATAGTGTAAATGATACGAATAGAAAGAAGAATTTCAGTTTGGTGGTGATGACGAAAGTGGGAAGGATATTAGTTTCAAGAGGATGGTGGGTCATGCATCTCCATACCTTGCACAATGGGTTCATCTCCCGCTCCTCCTCTCGATAGAGAAGCGAATGGTGGTTTTGCATAGAGATAAATGGAGTGAGTCCGTTGTTCAGTGCATAGTCTGTAGCGAACATAAGGAACGGGTGGTAGAGTAGAATTGGGACACACTCTGCATAGCGTGGAACTGCCAAGAATAACAGCTACTCATTCCAATATAACGCACCCAACCCGCTTTGACGACATCGTGAAGAGCCTGCATGGTCTCTTCAATAGGTGTCTCGTGGTCGAACCTGTGGCACTGAAGGACATCGACGTAGTCGGTCTGGAGACGTTCGAGAGACGATTTTACAGAATCGAAGATGTGCTTCCTCGATAGTCCCTTGCGGTTCACAAGTCTGTGGGTTGGAAGGCTTCAATGCGTGTCACAGGAGTTCTCGAAGGCGCTCACTTGAGGGTGTTTGAATCGCCTACCCAACCGACACCGACATCACTGGGACCGGCGGTGGGGAAGAAAACTTTGGTCATAATGACGACCGATTCGCGTGGTACACCCATCTGCTTGAGAGCCTTTCCGAGGATTATCTCCGAGTGACCGTGACTATAAACATCAGCGGTATCAAAAGTCTGTAGAGAGGAGTTTAATCAATGATGGTAGATGGCGACGGATAATATAACGGACATTTATGCCAGCCTCATACGCAGCCTTAATATGCTCGAGTCCTGCCATTTCACCGAGGACCCAGGGTTGCCATTCTGGTGTCCCATAGCTCATGCACCCGAGGATAATACGTGAGACTTTGAGACCTGATTTGCCCAAGCGAACTGTGACAAGAAAGCGATTGGTGAGGATCTCCATGCAAGATACGGTGATAGTAAGTAGTATAGTATACCGTATTGCATCTTGGACGTCATATTTATAAGTCCTGCGCTCGTCTATAGGGTACCAGAGAGGAGAGGAAGTCGCGATGAGGAATCGGGGCGAGGACAAGCTGTATATATACGAACGGGGTCCACCGGTAATCCGAGAGAAGTCGCATATGATTAGTAAGAGTTGCATTTACCAGGGCGGACCCCCGATAGCGGCTTCTTCTAGCTAGTATTCAGTTTCTTCCGAAAAATTCGTCAGATTATTAATACTGATGCGCCGACCTCTCTCGAGAGCACTCACCATCAATGGGGTCGTACCAACCTGACAAACAAGCCTCAACCTTCGGGATGTGTTACGTAGCAACCGGCGAGGGCTCGTGGTTCATTCCAACTCCTGACAAGTATACGCGATGCACTGACGGCGATAAATATTTAATAATTTGCTGGACAACGAAACATAAGATAAGCGAAAAGATATACCAGCATTGAATACATCTCCTGGAGTACGAGATTGATATATATATAAAAACGGACTTTGAAGGGAAATAGGATGTCAGAACAGAACAGAGCACGAATGTGTGGGAAACGAGTGCCTTGAAGCACGTTCGAGAGAAAAAGATCGAGGTCGATGTGACGAGAGCACTAACATGCTCAGATAGATTGCGGTGCGCCAGCCTTGAGCACACTGGTCTGCACTGTATTGTTCGCTGCATTGAAGTGTAGGACATACAATGTTGAACTCATCAGGAGGTGTGGTGGCCATTTCAAGGGTATCCCTCCAGAGCTTAACAGGCAGGCCATCTCTTCCATCTCTATGGATGTCTCCCAGAGTATGTAATGGAAATTTCAGGGTTGACGAGGTTGGAGCGAAATTTCGGTTACTCGTGGAGGGGTAGAGAGTAAGTCGGAAGGACGGGGCGGTATATTAGTGAGGCAACGGTTGCATGGGACTCAAAGAATGAGTGGGATATGACTTGTTGATTGTTTGTTGATTACACTATTTCCGGGCGTTCGATCTGGTCCGTCATGATGTCATAAACCTTTGACTTTCCAGCTCTCGCGTGCTTGATTCAAGGAAACTGGAGTATTGGGTACCTGAACGTGAACTGACAGTCACTATTGCGATTTGGAAGTACACGAAAGGCAGCTTACCTTGTAGATCTGAGCTACCAGTTCCCTTATCCTCCGCAATGCGAGCACGAAATCTCGCTATCACGGCATGATTATGTTCGATTGAGGCAACTTGAATCCCCTGTATTGTTCCTTTATGACGCCGTGAGTCAGAAGTGCGAAAAGTGAGAGTTGGGGATCCAACACACCAGAACAGCACGAGACGACTGGCAACACGCCAACGCCATCGATGTTTGTTAAGAGGGTTATGGCTCCTCTAGCTATCCGGACATGTTCCCTCCCGACTTTAATGATGCAAGTCTGAGTCGTTGGCGAATAGTACTTAACTATGGGACGGTATCACGATTGGAATCTGCCCAGGGCCAGGAGAGATAGCTCGACGGGAAAAATTGCTCACCGCTGAGACTCACACCGACGGCGCCCCATCCGGCGTCCCCGAAATTCAGAATCACGCTTTGCTTGATCGCGTGGAAAATAGTTGAAGACTTCCATACAGGCGTCGACGGCGCTGGACCTAGGACAGAGGTCGTTGTGGATGCCGTTGTTGTGGCAGTTGGCAGGAGCTCAACCAGCAACCATCGATTCTGCACAGAAAACGAATCTGAACGTTCTGCGCGCACGGGGCATATTCGACACGCGTACAGACTTTGATTCGAACCATTTCTACTCCCTGAAGCCCGCGCTCCTTGCTTCCCAGAGAGGTTCAAAAGGTGGTGGTTGATGCCAAGCTCATGACCCAAACAATCCGCGCGGTCGAGCGACCACTTTCGGAAATTCAGACGAAAGGACTCTGACGGACTGAACTAACAGCTTAAAGCCGCGGTTATCAATAATAGAGAGAGGACGAAAGCTTACGACCAACCATTTGACTACTTCCCATCTACAACGATGGTGAGTGCCTCCCGATGTCGAGCAGAACACCCCATGCCGAGCTTGTCTTGGCAGTGTGCGTTGTATCATCAAGTACACGACGGGAGATCCAGTAAGTAACAGCAGAAGCGTCTGCCCCTGTATTAGGATGAGTGGCGGAACGGAACCGAGGGTCTTGATTGGTATGGACAAGAGTCCAAGGTGAGAATCGGATTGGGGATTGTTGAAGAACACGACTACCCTAGCGCAGTGAGTGAGCGGGCGAAAGAACCGTCGTATACATCCATTACGAACGTCCTTCGCTCGTTCCGCATTACGAAACAATTAACTTACAATGACGAACTAGGTAGTACGGGTGCCCACAACAGTCATACGAACAATGCGTTGGTCCTAATCGGGAAGGAATATCCACAGCTGGAGGACACTAGGGCCCGGATGTGTGGCTGGACCGACACGTCATGGCAATCTAACAGAGCTCCTGTACCAATGCGTTGCATTGGTTTTAAGAGATCCCACAGGGAACAGTACCGCATGGTACATCGACATCGTATCGTAATATCTCGTGGAATATCGGGAGGAAAGAATTGGGGAGAAATATAAACTGAATGAAGAAGAATAGAAGCCTAGAGTAGGGTTCGAGTCTGGATTGAAAGCGGGATGGGTTGGAAGGACGAATTCGGGAATAGAAGTACTGGGTGGAAGGGAGAACCGCAGGGGAAGTGGAACCTCTTGATCGAAAGCGGAAGAGACGAAAGTCATTTGCTGTACCGCATGGTGTTGGTCCATTTGCCATAGGAGGAGCGCTGCATGGTGGCGATGGTGAACCACCTGAGCTTGGGTCACCCTGGGATCAAGAATCCTCCCTCAGCACGGATAATATTGGTACCAAAGCATTTCGTCGAATGAGAGAGCACGCTACTTGTAGTATAGGTATCGGGCTCATTCTGATAGTGTCCTACTCCATACGGATTGGTTAACCTTGTAAACCTTTGCCTTGTAACAGATGAAATGCACGGTTTTGCCACCTGTGTTGCTACCCAGCTAATTTAAGGAGCTGATAGACAGGAGAAGGCCAGTTGGCCAAGCATCAATTGGAAGGGCAAAGCTCGTACAAAGGATGAATCCTTATCACCCTACCTCTATCATCCTACCTCGATAGTCCTGTGTGGCGGGATTTCGACTTAGGCTATTGGCCTAGTTCTTGCTTTTGCGCCCTTCAGCCTGCTTCGGTCCATCGGAGACCGTCGGCCATGCGATCGATGGGCTTTGTTGGATGTGTAGGAACCGGTTGAGGAGCTGCCCCCCTTCCTAGTACTTCACCTTTGCGTGCGAGGTCAAATGGTGTGATAGGTCTCTCAGCGGTTCGACTCGCAGCTGTGAGTGTACGCTTTCGATTAGTAGTTCTGTTTGTAGGCATGCTGGAGATACTGCTGTGGTATATTTCATCGTCTTGAAGTCCTGACTATCTCTCCACTGTGTAATACGGGTGTTCCTTAATCGTTTTGTCTCTTACCCTCACATCTACCCTAGCCGCATGGACAGAGCTAGAGGCACGTATCTATCCACGTGTTCACGGATTTGGCGTGGTACTGCTAGATCCAATCTGTACTAACTCCGAGTTCGGTCCTCTTCGGTCATGCCATCTCACAGATTGGCCTCATCGTTATCGCTCAGCTTGACCCAGCTGAGGTCATATCGGAAATTGGGGCCTTCGCCGAGCTTTCGTTTGTCTTCCGGACCGTATACCCAAATCGCCGGATGGATATATTCGGTGGTCCATGGCGATAACGTTGGTGTCCCAATCTTGATTGTTACAGCCTGACCTTTACTATGTGTTCTCTAACGTTTGAGCCTCGTCTATGTCCTTGCAACCGAGCTTCGGTCATATCCAAGCTTGCTTCCGTCCTGTACATATGCAATCCCCCCTCCATTTTCATATCTGCCTCGCTTATAAGTAATCTCATCGTAGAGCAGAAAAAAAAAGAGAGGTGTTTTAATTGTCGTCAGGTCCAACGCTATAATCGTCCAGAAATGCAATCTTATGCATGCTCAAGTCCGGCCTTGGTATTTCCAACAATGGGCTTGACAGAAATAGCCTGAGCCAGTGGAAAGCTGCATATACATGTTGCCTGGTTCCGTCACCCGCCACCGTACAGGTCGCGGTATCGATGGCCCGATATATGTTGGATCCGAATCTGAGAGCCAGCGGTGGCGGACAACTGTATTCCTTCCTTCCTCGCTCCGTAATTCGAGACTGACATTCTTGCTGTCGTCGGCCAACCCCCGGCGTCTCCGAAGTCCAACGAAGTGCATCCGCCCTGGGCTTGCAGCTTCTCCGTGGGCACAGGCATTTACTGCTGTTCTGGGACAAGTAAGGACAGATAGAATGTAAGAGACCGTCGCATGACGCAGATCTATTTCTTGAC
>Ga0307515_10011995_pt1 | contig 16365 bp, 12 predicted proteins | sample 17_EM_MG_FD_194513 | JGI IMG/M metagenome (GOLD analysis project Ga0307515, IMG submission 194513) | Populus trichocarpa ectomycorrhiza microbial communities from riparian zone in the Pacific Northwest, United States - 17_EM | ecosystem: Host-associated > Plants > Roots > Unclassified | place...
AAAGTCAAAAAATATGACTTAGTCAACGACATCGATATGGCTAATTCAAAAAAGATAATTTAAATAACCATGTGAATATAGCTAAAAAAACAAAAGTCAAAACCCAAAGTAACCATACAGATCACTTATGAATTTTGACTTTTGAATTTTGCCTTAACGAAGCTTATACTTCTTTAGCCGGGTTACGGTAGTAAATCTTATCGTCTAAAAACTCCTGAACTGCAACCAAAGATGGTTTTGGCAATTTTTCGTAGTATTTAGAAATCTCGATTTGCTCACGGTTTTCAAAAACTTCTTCCAGATTATCGTTTGACGATGCAAACTCAGAAAGTTTTTGGTGTAACTCTTCTTTAATATTGTTTGATATCTGGTTCGCCCTTTTAGACATGATCACAAGCGACTCATATATATTGTTGGTTTTAACGTCCAGCTCGCGTAAATCGCGGGTTACAGTGCTGCTTGCTACTGCTGGTTTGTTGGTGTTATTAGCTGTCATATCTTAATTTTTTAATATGGTATTTTCTGATCCTGATTCTTTTCTGATGGTGGCTGCGTTTTTAGCGTATCTTTCCTGGCGGCTAACTTCTTGCCCAGTTTGTTATTTGCAAGGTCTTCGGCCAGTACCCGGTTGGCATCCACAATACCGGTTTGGCTATCTTTTTTAAGCGTAGTAGCTTCGTGGCCGTATTTGCTTTTAGGAAACTTGTCGTTAAACTGATCGGCATAGGTTATGGCCTGTTCAAAACGTTCAACCTGTTTGGTTTCAAAGCTATGGTTGGCGTACTCATACTGCGCTTTTATGGTAAGGTACTCAATTTCCTCGCCATATTTGGTATCCGGGTAATCGCGCAGTACGTTATTAAAAGCAATAACTGCCGATTGATAATCGCTGATGGTTAAATATAACTTAGCGTTTTCATAAGCTTTTTGCTCCAGTTTATCGCGCAGGTTTTGTATCAGTTTACTCGCCTCGGTAACACGGTCGCTTTTAGGGTAAAGGTTAATAAACAGCTGTAACGTTTCAATAGCCTTTAAAGTGTTTTCCTGGTCGAGCGAGTAGGTAGGCGAATCAAGGTAGTAGCAATAGGCTGAAAAGAAACGGCATTCCTCAGCCCTTGGGCTCGACGGGTAAGTATCGGCAAAGGTTTTAAAATGAAACCTTGCAGATGTATAATCCTTTAGCTTATAGTTGGTGAAGGCATAGTAATAAAACAAGTCTTCGGCAGCACTGCGGCCACGATAGCGTTCAACCAGCACATCAAACAAACCCAGCGCTTTTTCGTACTCCTGTTTATTATAGTACTTAATGGCTTCCTGGTATTTTTTGGCGTAATCGTTACTTGCTTTTAACTTTTCGTATTTGCTTTTACAACTTCCCAGTGTTATAATCAACAGGGCTAAAACACAGGCGAATAACGTTAGTTGTTTTTTAAACATTTTGCAAAGATAGGTGATTAATGTAAATCAGTCAATTATTTATTTAGCTGCTAATATATAACGTGTTTGGTGCTCCTTTTATACATCCTATACGCATTTAACATCTTTTAACTTATGGTAGTTTTACAGCGCAGATTGTATGTGTATAAAGCAAAGGCTTTTGTTTGGTAAAACTCATTAACCTTGTTTTTGCTATCATAATTGTTAGCTTGGTTTTAAATCGGCTTTGTAAAACACCATGTCTTCTTTATTGTTTAAATACATATGAAAGTTTTACTTGCCGGTGCCAATGGTTACATAGGAACAAGGCTTATCCCGGTTTTGCTGGAGAAAGGTCATGATGTAGTTTGCCTGGTACGCGATAAGCGCCGTTTTCATGAGCACAGCGATTTTAGTAAACGGGTTACCCTGATTAACGGCGATTTGCTGAAGGAGGCGGATATTGAAGCTTTCCCCGAAGATATTGATGCCGCTTATTACCTGGTTCATTCCATGTCGCAGGCGCAGGATTTTGCGGCTTTGGAGGTGTTATCGGCTTATAATTTTATCCAGGCCCTTGATAAAACCAATTGCAGGCAAACCATATTTTTAAGCGGTATTACCAACGATGAAAACCTGAGCCGGCACCTTGAATCGCGCAGGCATGTAGAGGACGTATTAAAGGAGGGCAAGGCTGCGCTTACCGTGTTAAGGGCAGCCATCATCATCGGTTCGGGCAGTGCATCGTTCGAGATCATCCGCGACCTTACCGAAAAACTGCCTATCATGACGGTTCCGCGCTGGGTAAATACCCGTTGCCAACCCATTGCTATCCGCGATGTGTTGGGCTACCTGGAGGCCGTAATGCTTAACCCCAAAACATTTAACAAAACATTTGATATTGGCGGCCCGGATATTTTATCGTTTAAAGATATGATGCTGGTGTATGCCAAAGTGCGTAAGCTTAAACGGCATATATTTATTATACCGTTCCTCTCGCCAAAAATCTCGTCGTACTGGCTTTACTTTGTAACCTCTACCAGCTATACGCTGGCCCAAAGCCTGGTAAACAGTATGAAGAACGAAACCATCATGAAAGACCATGCCATTGACGACATTGTACCGCACAAGTGCCTTACCTATGAGGAAGCGTTAAACCTGGCCTTTGTAAAAATCGAGCAAAATTCTATAGTATCCAGCTGGAAGGATGCCCTGAATATGGGCTACCTTACCACCAGCTTTATGGATCAGATAAAGGTGCCCCAAAACGGCACGCTTGAGTATAAAGTAAAAGTGCCCTTTGAGCGCGATAGCCAGGATGTGTTTGTAAATTTCATGTCGGTAGGGGGCAATAGGGGTTGGTACTATTGGGACTGGATTTGGAACCTGCGCGGTTTTCTTGATAAACTATTCGGCGGCGTAGGCTCGCGCCGGGGCCGTACCAGCAGTATTAATATAGCACCGGGCGATGTGATAGATTTTTGGAGGGTATTATTGGCCGATAAGGAGAGCAAACGTCTTTTACTATATGCCGAAATGAAGCTGCCCGGCGAGGCCTGGCTAGAATTTAAGATAATTGAACGTAATGGCACTAAAAAGCTGAGCCAGGTAGCTACCTTTAGGCCCAGCGGCCTTTGGGGCAGGTTGTACTGGTACGCCATGTGGCCATTCCACCTGTTTATTTTTAAAGGAATGGCCAAAGAGATTGTACACTATGGGGAGGTTGATTAGTCATTGTCGCTGCGCTTGTCATTGGTCATTTCGCTTCGCTGTCATTAGTCATTGATGGTTTGCAAAAATACTTTAGATAATCAAAACAATAAAAGCCCCGGCCAATTCCCACTAATGACTAATGACTAATGACTAATGACTAATGACTAATGACTAATGACTAATGACTAATGACTAATGACTAATGACTAATGACTAATGACTAATGACTAATGACTAATATATTAATAACAGGCGGATCGGGCGGCTTGGGCAAACGGTTAAGTAAGCATTTGCTGGGCAAAGGGTACCAGGTAAGCGTGCTGAGCCGGACACCGGGTGGCGACAATACTATTAAAACCTTTTTGTGGGATGTAAATAAAGGCACTATTGATGAGCATTGCATTGATGGCGTAGATACTATTATTCACCTGGCCGGCGCCGGTATTGCCGATAAGCGCTGGACCGATGAACGGAAAAAAGAGATAGTCGAAAGCCGTACCAAATCAATAGCGCTTATTTATAACCTGGTAAAAAACAGGGCCAATAAGGTTGCAACGGTAATATCCGCTTCGGGCATTGGCTATTATAATGACAGGGGCGATGAGCTGCTGACAGAAGCCAGTGCACCTACTCATGATTTTATATCCCAATGTTGTGTTGAATGGGAAGCCGCTGTTAACGAAGGCGAAAAATTGGGGCTGCGGATATTAAAATTCCGTACGGGTGTGGTTTTGGATAAAGATGCTGGGGCATTACCAATGTTGGCGCTCCCGGTAAAATTATATGTTGGCTCACCTATAGGCACCGGCAAACAATGGATCCCGTGGGTTCATTGGCAGGACGTAATTGATATGTACCTTTTCGGCATCGAAAATAAGGGCCTGAAAGGCGTGTACAATATGGTGGCGCCAAACCCGGTTACCAACGCGCAAATGGTACAAGCGGTGGCCCGCCAGATGCGTAAGCCACTATGGGCTCCAAGGGTTCCGGCGTTTTTACTGAAACTGTTGTTGGGCGAAATGAGTTCACTGGTTTTGGGAAGTACCAAAGTATCGGCACAAAAAATTACGGATGCGGGCTTCAGTTTTAAATACCCCGAAGTAGCCGATGCATTAAAAGAGATTTATGGATAATAACATACCCGTTACCATCTTCTGGTTTCGGCGCGATTTGCGTTTAAATGACAATGCCGGTTTGTACCGGGCGTTAAAAAGTGGCAACCCGGTTTTGCCCGTATTTATTTTTGATCAGGAGATACTGGATAAGCTGGAAGATAAAAGCGATGCAAGGGTAACTTTCATTTATAATACCATCGAAAACCTGCGCAGCCAGCTACATAAACATGGCAGCAGTTTGCTGGTGGTTTATGACAAGGCAACCAATGCCTGGGACAAGATCATCAAAGAATACCCACTTGCAGCAGTATATACCAACCATGATTATGAACCCTACGCGACGAAACGCGATGACGTTGTAAAGGAGAAACTAAAACAGCACGGAATCGCCTTCCATACTTTTAAAGACCAGGTAATTTTCGAAAAAGATGAGGTTACCAAGGATGATGGTAAGCCTTATACGGTTTATACGCCTTATCAGCGCAAATGGTACGCAACGCTTAAGCCATTTTTTTTAAAAAGCTACCTCACCGAAAAATACCTCGACAAGCTGGTGGAAATTCATCACCTGCCGCTACCGTCATTAAATGAGATGGGTTTTGTGAAAAGTGAAGTCCATTTTCCCGACCGGGAATATAAAGAGGTAATTGGCGACTATGCAGCAAAGCGGGATTTTCCTGCCACCAAAGGTACCTCGCATATCGGCTTACACCTCCGTTTTGGCACGGTAAGTATTCGTGAGCTGGCTAAAACAGCGCATGGCTATCACAACAAAACGTGGCTGAACGAGTTGATATGGCGCGAATTTTATATGATGATACTGCACCATTTCCCGCATACGATGGATTCTGCTTTCAGACCCGAATATGACCGGATAAAATGGGTAAATGATGAAGGCCAGTTTAAAGCCTGGTGCGAAGGACGAACCGGCTACCCGATTATTGACGCGGGTATGCGGGAGTTAAATGCAACAGGTTTTATGCACAACCGGGTGCGCATGATTGTAGCCAGCTTTTTAACCAAAGATTTGCTGATTGACTGGCGTTGGGGCGAACATTACTTTGCCCGTAAGCTGTTAGATTACGAAATGGCCAGCAATGTTGGCGGCTGGCAATGGGCTGCAGGCTCGGGCACTGACGCGGCACCTTACTTCAGAATTTTTAATCCCGAATCCCAAACCAAAAAGTTTGACCCTGAACTAAAGTACATAAAAAAATGGGTTCCGGAATATGCCGATTTCGGCAAGTATCCTAAACCCATTATCGATCACGCCTTTGCACGCGACCGTTGTTTAAAAGCTTTTAAAGCCGCTTTGGCTAAGTAATATTAGTTAGTTATGGTAACTACCGTAAAATCAAATCGAAGGCTGGTGTTTCCGGCAACTCCTGTAGTACCAGCCCTGCCATAACCATACCTCGACGGTAATAACAAGGTAACAGCAGCCCCCGTTGTAAGCCCCTGGAGGCCCTGCGCAACGCCAGGTACCACGCTATCTATTGAAAGGGATGTAGCGGTACCATCGGTAGGACTTGCGTCGAACTGAACGTCAGTTAAAAACTTAGCAGCATACGTTGCTGTAAAGGTTGAGTATTGATCAATAGGATCTGTACCGGTGCCGGGAATAGTTACTTTGTAATAGAAACCGCCGGAGGCTTTTGTAAAGCCGGTTAAGCCTTTGGTTGAGATGTAGTTTTTGATAATCTGATCATCATATAAATTCTGGTCAGATACCAGGTTTACATAATAGTCAAGACACTGGTTGCCGGCAATACGGGTGTTTACATTGCTCGAACTGCCAGATCCGTAACCATTTACACCATAAGCCAGGCGCGAAGGGATAAGGATGCGAGCCCTTGTACCTTTATATTTTAAAATGTTGTGTATTGCTATTTGTAAACCTTTAGGGAAACCGCCCTGGTTAATGTGGCCGGCGAAACCATCGTAATGATTAGCTGTAAGCGAATCGAGCGAAGTATATTTGCCATCAAACGATTTTAAAGTAAACACAAACTTTACCGTATCCGAATAAGCAACAGGGGTAGTGGTGGCACCCTGCGACAGTATCTGGTAATAAATACCGCTGGTATCCCCATCGGAGGTATCGCGTATCATTCCGGTAAGGCCATTGGCTTTAATGTAGTTTTGGATATTGGTGGCGTCGTATTGCGTAATATTCGGATCGTCGCTGGTTTTGCGGCAAGATAATAACCCTACAGAAATAAGGAATAAAAGCGTAAAAGTAATTTTTCTCATTTATATTATTTGTTACCGGTAAACGGCGCGTAATTATCAGCCTTTACCTTCATTATTGTCTTTTAGTTTGTTACGTTATAAAGCTGTATGTTAAAATCAAGCACCGAATTTGCCGGCAAATGTATCGAATCCTGCGCATATGGCCCGTAAGCATAGCGCGATGGTATCAATAACCGCACTTTGCCTCCCTTTTTTATCTGCGGTACACCTAACTGCCATCCCCTTATCACGCTCCCTAATGTGTACGACGGGTGAAAATTATTGGTTTGCGCAAATGTAAAACCGGTAGTTAGTATTTGCCCCGTAAATCCTACTGTTATGGTTGTGGAGCTGGTATACAAATCGTTGCCTGAACCTCCCTCGCCTGTTTTAATAATATAATATACCCCGGTGGTGTCAATTCTTTTGGCACTGTCCCCGGGGTGTGCTGCTACATAATCGCTTATGATCTTATCATCAACACCCTTTTGAATATTATACTGCACCATCGGGTCGACAGATTTTTTACATGCGCCCAAGCCAGCCATCAAAACCAATAACAAAACCAGTAACCTGTTCATTTTTTCAAAAGGCAAATTTATTCTTTTATAATAGAAAAACGGCAGCTTAACATTTTTTAACACATTCAATTAAAAAAAGCACTGAGCTGGTATACAAAAACATCTGTATCAGCAAAAAACGTATTCCAATCAAAAAAATTATCTGTGCTTTTTGTCATTGGTCATTATCGCTGCGCTTGTCATTGGTCATTTCGCTTCGCTGTCATTGGTGGATTTATTAAAAAATTAAAACAATCGTTAGCCAATCAAACTTGGCCCTTAATGACTAATGACTAATGACTAATGACTAATGACTAATGACTAATGACTAATGACTAATTAAGGTTTATAGTTAATGGTAAGTTTATTGATCTTTTTGAGCATTTCGGTAAGGTACTCTTTATCAGCTTCGCTGATGTGCTCGTTAAGGTAATTGTTAAACTGTTTTACTACGGCGCGGGCCTGGTGGCGTTTTTCTTTGCCAAGTTCGGTCAGGTAAATTTTTACCGAGCGTTTGTCGCCCTGGTTTGATTCGCGGTAAATAAGCCCGGTTTTTTCCAGCTGGCTGAGCATCCTTGATAAGCTGGTTGATTTAAGGCCCAGTAAAGCTGCCGCCTGCGATACCGTGGTGCCTTCGTTTTCGTCGATATTGATTAACAGGTAGCCGATAGATTGTGTAATGCCAAACTCTGTAACCAACTGGTTATACCTGTTGGCCACGGTTTGCCACACAATCTTCAAAAAATAATCGATGGTTTCCTGGTGCTTTACGCCTTTATGCATCTTTAATAGTATAGGTTATACGTTGTACGTGATACGTTTTTATTTTCGGTTTCCCTAAGCAATTACGGTTTCTGTTGTAACAACGTTGCGAAAGTACATCTTATTTTCTTCACCTTTAATCAACGTAAAACGTTTCAACCGTGTTGTGCTGGATAAGTTGTAAGTTATACGTTTATCTTATCGTACGATTATCTGTTTCTGCGGAGCAATTACGATAAAGGAAAGCTACCCTCCTGATAACCGTAAACGTATCACGTACAACGTAAAACAAATACGCTAATATCCTACTGTTGTATCATCCCCCCTTGGGTCAGCGCCGCCTTCGTAGTAGCCTGATGGTTTTTTCAGGATGGCATCTACGCGGCCTATACCTCCGGTGGGTTTTGTTTTGTAGCCTTTGGCCTCAAGCCTGGATATGGTTGCACTATCAACGCCATCCCGCTCAAAAACAACTTCATCCGGCAACCACTGGGAGTGGAAACGTTTGGAGCTTACTGCCTTTTGCATGTTTTGGTCAAACTCTATCACATTCAATATCGTTTGAAAAACAGAGGTTATAATGGTAGAGCCGCCAGGAGTGCCCACTACCATAAACAGCTTGCCGTCTTTTTCGATGATGGTTGGCGTCATGGATGATAGCATGCGTTTGCCCGGCTGAATGCTGTTGGCTTTGCCACCCACCAGGCCGTACATGTTAGGTACGCCGGGTTTCGAGCTAAAATCGTCCATTTCATTATTTAATAAGAAACCCGCGCCGTTTACAAATATTTTAGATCCGAAACTATCATTTAGCGTAGTGGTGATGGATACCGCATTACCATCCTTATCTACTATCGAGTAGTGGGTGGTTTGGTCGCTCTCGTATCCAACAAAAGTGCCGGGTTTTATGCTGGCGCTTGGTGTGGCTGCATCCCAGCTAAAATTACTCATTCGTGATGTGATGTACGCTGGTTTAAGCAGGCTATCAACAGGTACTTTATAAAAATCAGGGTCGCCAAGGTATTTAGAGCGATCGGCGTACACCCGGCGTTCGGCCTCAACAATTAACCTGATGGTCGAATCCTGGTTATAGCCCCATCGTTTTAAAGGATATTTTTCTACAGATTGAAGTAACTGCAGTAACGCAATGCCTCCGCTTGATGGTGGCGGCATGGTAATTATTTTGTACCCCTTGTAATTGCCTGTTATAGCCTCGCGCCAAACCGAATGGTAATTTTTAAGATCTTCTTTGGTCATCAGCCCGCTGCCGTTTTTCATTTCGGCAACAATCTGGTTGGCTACTACGCCATCATAAAAACCGTCGCGGCCTTTATCGCGGATAAACTCGAATGTTTTGGCAAGGTCTTCCTGCACCAGTACATCGCCTTCTTTCCATCCGCCTTGTTTTAAAAGATAGTTCTTGCCGGGGTTCAGTTTTATAAATTGAGCCTGGGTGCGGTTAAGGTCGCTGGCCAGGTGTTTGGTTATTTTAAATCCGTTACGGGCCAGGTCAATTGCCGGCTGCACCAGGTCGGCCCATTTCAATTTGCCATATTTTTTGTGGGCGGTTACCATCCCGTCTACAGACCCGGGGACTCCCGAGGCCTGGTGGGTATACAAGCTCATATCCGGAATTACATTCCCTGCCGAGTCAAGATACATATTTGCGCTGGCAGCACCCGGGCCTTTTTCCCTGAAATCAAGCGTGCTGGTTTTACCCTTGCCCGAGCGGAAGACCATAAACCCTCCGCCGCCGATATTGCCCGCCTGCGGGTGCGTAACGGTTAATGCAAAATGTACAGCCACGGCGGCATCAACAGCGGTGCCGCCTTTCTTTAAAATATCAACCCCCACCTGCGAAGCATCCGGATAAGCGCAAACTACCATCCCATTACTGTATTGGCCAGTATTGCTTATACCTGATTGCCCATGTACGTATCCGGCGGGTATAAACAAAAGTACCGCCATAGCAAGGCCAAGATGTTTGTTGCTTTTTATTTTAAAGGAGTGTAATATCATTATCAACTAAAATTATTTTCACTAAAGTAACCTATTTATAGGCAAAAACCCACGGAAAAAGCTCATTATTTAGGATTGAAAATCAATGGACTGGGCACAATTTAGCGTCGATTTTAAGCCGAAATAGCATAAAAAGCATATTTGAACGTTTATTTACCTGAACATTTGGGTCTAAAAATGGTTAAACCTATGTTAAATTCAAATGTCATTGCATTACCTGTTTAATTCATTTACTAAAACTACTACATGAAAAAAATCATTTACATCCTGTCGTTATCGGTTTCGTTTTTATTGATAAACCAGCGTTCGCAGGCGCAGGATTACAAGGCCGCGGCCGGTTTAAAGTTTGGCGCTTATGAGATAGGCCCATCAGGGAAATATTTTTTGAACCAGACTACGGCTATTGAAGGTATCCTGGGCATACGCGATCATGGTATAGTAATTACCGGTTTGTACGAAATTCATACCCGTGCTTTTAATGTTGATAAGCTAAATTTTTTTTATGGTTTTGGCGGTCACTTAGGCTCGATAGGCAGTGGTTATTACAAACGTTTTGGCAGCGATGCCCAATATTATAAAGACAGGCATCTTTTATTTGGCGCCGATGGTGTGGCAGGCCTGGAGTGGGTAATACCCAACAGCCCCATTGCCGTAAGCCTTGATCTGAACCCGCGCCTTGAAGTAGCTACCGGTCCGTTTTTTGATATCGCGCCCGGTGTTGGCGTGAAGTATACTTTTCAGTAAAGAGAGCCTCACCCTGCCCTCTCCAAAGTAGAGGGTTCTTGAATATTCAATTAAATACCTCGAAATTTGCCATTACGCAAATCCAACTCCAAAAGAGAGGGTTCTTGGAATTCGCCATCACGCAAATCAAAAGTCCTCTCCTTTGGAGAGGATTATTCGCATTTTAAATTTGTTTTGGCACTCATGATAGCTACGCTGTTTAGGTGAGGCTTAATGCACCACAATCACCTTCTTAGCATAGGCCTTGCTGCCCAGTGTGGCCCTTAATATATACACACCGGGCTGCACTCCTGTTACATTCATAACTGTGCTGAAATTGCCCTGCGGGATGCTTTGCTTTTCGGAAACTATGGTTTGCCCAACTGAGTTTATAAGGGATAAGTCAAGATCTGTAGCGGCATTGGCTTTAAAAACCACATACAGGTTGGTGCTTGCCGGTACCGGAAAAACAGTTAAACCAATATCGGTAGATTTATCAACGCTGGTTGCCGTGCGGGCATAGGCAAATACATCCGATATTACCGCGCAACCGCTGGCAAGCGTATCAACAACCTGGTAATTCCCGCTTTGCAATGGGTCAAACGTAGCGCCGGTGGCACCCTGTATGGGCTTGCCGTTTAACAGCCACTGGTTGCCTGTTGTAAAGCTGGAGTTTAAGGTATTGTTGCTTTGCACAATAACAGGTTTGGTTAAGGTAACCGCTTTACGCGCCGCCGAAGCACAGCCCAGGCTTTGTACCTTCATATCATAAAAATAGTAATAGAAACCTTTGTAATAATTGGTGTCGGCGGCATTATCACCGGTGGCATCGTTACCCAGAATGCTGAATATGTTGCCGATGCTAAAAGGATAACTTGTTACGCCTGCATTATTACGGTATATGGTGGCCGTGTTATCATAGGCAATAGATATTAAGTAATTACCGGCTGCCGGCAGCTCCAGGTTAAGGTCATATACTTTGCCCTGGTCGGCCGGGTCATCGGCCTGTGCGCCGGGTAGGGGGGTGGTGCGGGTGGCCTGTGCGTTGATAGTTGTAGTGGCCACAACCTGCCCGCTGCTGTTGCTTACGTTAAATGTTATTTTGCCCGAATTGCCAATATACAAACGTGCCGACTGAATAACCACCGGAACTTTAGTGTTAACAATCACCGACGGCGTAAATTGGTTATACCCGCCACCCGTAAAAACGTTTTTTGTTGCTGGCCCAACTGTCCCCTTAAAATCATTTACACCTGCATAAAAGGTATTGTTTACAGGAGTTGCCGTGGTATTGGCAGGGCTGCCTGCCGCAATGGGTATAGCATCGTTAATGTTTTGATACCAAAGCATGGTGCCATCGCCCTGCCCTAATAGTTGGTATTGTTTGGTATCGGTACAATAATAGGCACTTAAATCGCCTATTGCCGATGGTGTGTTGATGACGATGGTTGTGGTAACGGTATCGTTGGTTTTTACAGGATCGCCGGTTAAATTGCTGATGGCCGTTATGGTATAAGTGGCGCCGGCCAGGGCATTAAAGTTTTGGGCGAAGGTAAAGTTATCCTGATCGCCGGGGGCAAGGGTGCCCTTGTAAGTACCGGTAAAAGTAGTTACGGTATTGTCGGCGGCAGTTATTTTTACGGTTAATGGAATGTTGGTAATAGCCGCGCTGCCAAAGTTTTTAACCGCGATGGTAACCGGTGTACTTGCCGAACATGCCCCGCTTGACCCCGGGTTAACTATAGATAGCACGCCGGCATCAATACTGGTTTGTAAAAACTGCACCCGGTAGTCCTGCGTTTCGCCTTTGGCATAGCTGCCACAGGCCGTAATATTTGCAGCAGTATTGGTTTCGCTAAGTACTACCCGCATCAGGCTATAAGTTCCGGCTGCAACGTTTGCCGGTATTTTAATGGTTGTATTGTAAGTACCGGTGCCATTTATAATGCCGGTGGTTGTTACAAGTTCGGTATCTTCAAAAATTCCGTTCTCGTTATAGTCAATAAAAACTTTGGCTGCTTTATTGAAGTTGCCGCCGCAGGTACCCAGTGTAAGACTAAGCGGGTACGATTTATCCTGCTCAAGCTGAACAGTTAAACTGGTATAATCAGAATAGCTTTTGCAACCTGCTGCCGGGCTGTTGTCAATATTAGCCAGCTTAACATTATCTATGCGTGAATCGGCATTACTTAAAGGTGCCGAAGAGCAATAAGCTGTGCCGCCCATCCCGGTAACTATAAGCGAGTAAGCCTGCGGGCCGGATGTTAAAGTGCCTTTGTGCGATACGGTGATGGCGTAAGCCTTGCCGGGTATGGTATTGGCAATATATACCTGCTCTACATTATCCCTAATGTTGTTGCCGGTGGTTGCAGCTGTCGATGGATGGTCGGGATCTAAAACCCAGGCATTGTAAGTGGTGGTGCCATCGCTTACTTTAATATCCAGGTCGTTAATAAGTTTTGGAGTGCGGCTGTTGATGGTGCCATCGGGCAAAACTGTTCCCTGCGGATCCGTCCAGGCAATGGTGGCAATCAAGGCGTCGGCGCCAGATGCCAGTACATTAAAAGTTTGGGTTTGGCCCTGGGCAAGCGAGTATTCCTTTACCATGCTTTTAATGCCATTGTCGGTAATGGCCTGTGCTGCTCTTGGCATATCAAGCAATCCCCAACCGTAAATATAATCGGGCCCAACGTTGCCGGCATCAAAAGCGGTATGGCAAACCAGCCCTTTCAGCGTGGCCGATTTCATGAAACTTCCGCTGTTTTTTTGCGAATAATACTCCTGCAGTAAATACAATGAGCCGGTGATATTAGGTGCCGCCATTGAGGTGCCCGATAAGGTAAGGTACGATGTAGGGTTGTCTATCCCAACCGAAGTTACATTAACCCCATCGCCCACAATATCCGGCTTAATGCGGCCATCATCCGTAGGGCCCCAGCTGCTAAAATAGGCAATACTCACGTCGCTCCTGTTGGTAGGGCCCGATGGCAGCGGATTTACCGCGCCAACCGTCAGTGTGTTTTTAGCGTTGCCTGTAGTGCTGATGATGTCATAGCCGCTGTTGTCGCTTATGGTTGTGGGGCGGGCGCCTTTGTTTACAATGGTTTGATCGGTGCGGCTGCGGTAGCCGTAGTAGGTTGTACCTATGGCCGGCCCGTTGCTGGCCCTGCTGTTACCTGCCGATTCTACAATAAGATAATAGGGGGCCGTGTAGGCTATTTTATCCCATGATTGGGCACGGGTATCGTAAAACCCAAAAGTGTAATCAACGGTATCGCCCGGCAGGCCGTACCACTCCCAGCGGCTGGCATCGCTGTTGTAATCCCAACCGGCAACATCGCCATAAGAATGGTTTGATAATAACAAGCCTGCTGCCGCGCCGCTCATTTCAGCTACATCGTTATCAAAATCCCATGATAACAGGCTGCTGGCGTTAAACGCCATACCTTTTGCCGGTGCGTAAACACCTTTGGCAATCATGGTGCCGGCCACATGCGTAGTATGGTCAAGCACCGAAGCGCCATCTTTTATGGTGATGGCTTTGCCCGCAAATTCCTGGTGCGCGGTATAAACCGAACCGCCATCCCAAATGGCCAGTTTACCAACAAGGTTGCTGCCCGATCCTGAAAGATTTAACCCTAATGAGCCGCCTGGCTGTACGGCGTTGGTTCCTGTTGTAGCCGCGGCCGTTGTATTGTTGTGCGTGGTAAGATATATAGGAAAACCAAGGCTGTTTACGCCCTGTAAAAACACGTGGTTGCCATTGCGCGACCGGCGTGTAACCGGCCAGCCTTTTTGCGCCGCCAATGAAAGGGCCTGTTGCTTATTTACAATGAATGTACTCCTCAATTGCGAAGAAAAGCTGCTTAATTCGGCTTTTTTTGCATCGCTAACCAGCGGTTGCTGGGCAAATGTTTGAACTGCAATACACAGCAGAAAAAAAGAAGTACATACCGCGGCGTATCGCTTATTCATAGGCTTGAAATATAGCATTTTTAGTATCAAGTATTTAGTATCAAGTATCAAGATTTTTGACTTTCAAACAAAGGGCTTTTAAACTAATCCGCAGCTGTCTTGATACTTGATACTAACTACTTGATACTATATCAGGAAAGATATTTCCCTACTATCGGCATTCTGCGGCCCATGCCAAACGCCTTGGGCGATACCCGTAATATCGGCGGGGTTTGGTAACGTTTATGCTCGGCGGAGTTGGTGAGCTTGATCACCCTTCGAACGGTTGCTTCATCGTAACCCATTTTAATGATCTCGGCAGATGAGCGGCGGTATTCAATATATTCTTCCAATATCTTATCCAGTATGTCGTATTCAGGCAGCGAATCTGTATCCTTTTGATCGGGCCTTAACTCGGCCGAAGGCGGTTTTACAATGGAGTTTATCGGGATGATCTCTTTATCTTTATTAATATGGCGGGCCAGGGCAAATACCTGGGTTTTGTATACATCGCCTATAACAGAAATGCCGCCGCACATATCGCCGTATAAAGTACCGTAGCCCACAGCTGCTTCGCTTTTATTGCTGGTATTAAGTAGTATATAGCCAAACTTATTGCACATGGCCATTAACAATATAGCCCTGCTGCGCGATTGGATATTCTCTTCGGCAATGTTAAACGGAAGGTTTTTAAACTGCGGGTGCAGCGATGTTTCTATAGCCTGGGTTATATCCTTTATGGCGATGGTCTCGCTTTTACAACCCAGGTTAGCCACTAAGTCTTCGGCGTCTTTTAGCGAATGATCGGTTGAAAAACGGGATGGCAACAAAACAGCCATTACATTTTGAGCCCCTAAAGCCTCGGCAGCAAGTGCGCAAACTACGGCAGAATCGATACCGCCAGACAGGCCTAAAATAGCCTGCTTAAAGCCCGATTTATAAAAATAATCGCGGATGCCTAATACAATGCCCTGGTGAATTTGTTCAATATCGCCAGGCCTATCTGTTTTCATGGTTGTTGGATGCTCAAAGCTGATGGTATTATCATCATTAAGGGTGTAGTAAGCCGTGCTTTCTTCAAAATAAGGCATTTCATCTATCAGCGTGCCCGCATTATCAAACACCAGCGATCCGCCGTCAAAAATCAGTTCGGTTTGTGCGCCTATATTATTGATATATAAAAGGGGCAGCTTGTAACGGCTGGCGTTATCGCTTAAAATAGCAATCCGCGTTTCATCATGGTTATAGGCAAATGGCGATGCCGCGATATTAATCATTACATCAGGCTGCTGATGGATCAGAATATCCATAGGGCGGGTGATGTATAATGGGTTTTCAATCGTGTTCCACAAGTCTTCACAAATGGTAAGCGCTATTTTTTTGCCTTTAAATTCAATACAGTTAAAATCGGTTGATGGTTCAAAATAGCGATATTCGTCAAATACATCATAATTGGGCAATAGCGCTTTATTTACTACGGCTTTAACCTTACCATCTTCAATAAAATAGGCCGAATTATTTAAATCCTTGCCTTCCGTTTTATTATTAAATGTTGGCAGGCCAATAATACAGGCTATATCAATACATACCCCGGCTATTTTTTTTGCCGATTCTTCGCACAGGCCGATAAACTCGTCAAATTCCAGGAAATCACGGGCCGGATAGCCGCACACGCATAATTCGGCAAAAACCACCAGGTCGGCGCCGTTTTGCTTGGCTTTTAGTATATGGTCAATTATTTTGGCCGTGTTCGATTCGAAGTTACCTATATGATAGTTAAGCTGGGCTAATGCAATTTTCATGGATGGTATAGTAACGTATTAATGCAAATAAAAATTATTTTTGCTCAAAGGATAAATATGATAACTACC
>Ga0307515_10011996_pt1 | contig 16365 bp, 12 predicted proteins | sample 17_EM_MG_FD_194513 | JGI IMG/M metagenome (GOLD analysis project Ga0307515, IMG submission 194513) | Populus trichocarpa ectomycorrhiza microbial communities from riparian zone in the Pacific Northwest, United States - 17_EM | ecosystem: Host-associated > Plants > Roots > Unclassified | place...
TATGGTCACCTCGGACACGGCAAAGGTCAGCTCGCCGTTTTCGATCCAGAAGCCTGTCGCTCCGCGGCTGTATTCACCGGTGATCATGTTGACGCCCTGGCCGATCAGTTCGGTGACGTAGAAACCCGTTCCGACGCTGCGGATCAGATCTTCACGCGAGAGTTCGCCGGGTTCCAACGCAAAATTCGTCGACGATGGGGAAACGGCAGTGCCGCCGCGGGCGCCGCGTCCGTTGGTTTCCAGACCCAGTTCACGGCCGGTGGACGTGGAGAGGAACCAGTGCTGGAGTACCCCGTCCTCGATCATCGACAGTTTCTGCCCGGTCACGCCCTCGCCATCGAAGGGCCGCGAGGAAGACCCGCGCACCACCAGCGGATCGTCGGTGACTGTGATGCCGGCCTTCATGACCGGCTTGCCCATCATGTCGCGCAGGAAACTGGTCTTGCGGGCAACCGAGGCACCGTTGATGGCGCCGGCAATATGCCCGGCAAAACCGCGCGACATGCGCGGATCAAAGATGACGGTGACGTTCTTCTGGGTCGGCACCTGGCGCGGGCCGATGCGGGCGACCGCCTTTTCGCCGGCGGTACGACCGATCTCGATGGCGGATTTCAGGTCGGCGAAATAGAGGCGGCTGTCGAAATCGTAGTCACGCTCCATCTTGGTGCCGTCACCGGCAATGGCGCTGACGGAGCGGCCGAAGCGCGTGCCCATATAGGTGCCGGAAAACCCGTGCGAGGTGACGAGTACCATGCCGCCCATGCCGGCCGACGCACCGGCGCCGCTGGAATTGGTGACACCGCTGACGGCAAGGGCTGCCTCCTCGGCTTCGAGCGCTGCGGCGGTGAGGGCTTCGGTCGACACTTCGGTCGGATCGAAAAGCTCAAGATCGGGATAGGATTTCGCCAGCCGCCCGCTATCGGCCAGGCTTGCGAACGGATCCTCCGGGGAGGCCTTGGCCATGGCGACGGCGCGCTCGGCCAGCACCTTCAGGTCGAAACCGGGATTGGCCGAAACGCTGGCGACACGGCGGCCGACGAAGACGCGGAGCGAGAAATCGTCGCTTTCCGAGGCCTCCGTGCCCTCGACCTTGCCGAGGCGCACCGAAACGGAACGCGACCGCCCCCGAACCACAACGGCATCCGCCTGGTCGGCGCCGGCTTTCAGCGCCAGATCGATGAGCGCGGTCGCTCTTTGCTGGAGATCGCCGGAATCGATAATATCGGACATGATTTAGCCTTTCATTCCCGCTCCATTTATTGTGCACTGGGACGGGCATCAAGGGCATATCCTGATTCTTGATCAGCACTCCCGATGAAATACCGAAATCCGGGCAAACTTCCGCCCAGCAGAGACGCCAAAACCCCCGCGAAAACAGCCGTGGGCCAAGAAAGAGCAGACGCATGTCGACGACACCCGCCCTCACCTCACAGGCCCTGCTTCTGCTCGGCGGCGCCGTCGTGGCAGCACCGATCTTCAAGAAACTCGGCCTCGGAACGGTTCTCGGCTATCTCGCAGCCGGCGTCATCATCGGCCCGCTCCTGCACCAGATCACCGAGGGCGAGCAGATTCTCGGCTTTGCCGAACTCGGCGTCGTCTTCCTGCTCTTCGTCATCGGGCTGGAGCTGAAGCCGTCCCGCCTGTGGCAGATGCGGCGCGATATCTTCGGGCTCGGCACTGCGCAGGTGCTTTTGACCGGCGGCGCCATCTCCGCAATCACTTTCTGGGCCGGGCTGCTCGACTGGAGCGGCAGCGTCATCACCGGTTTCGGACTGGCCCTGTCGTCAACGGCCTTCGCCCTGCAAATCCTCGACGAAAACGGCGACACCAACACCCGCTATGGCCAACGGGCGTTTTCGGTGCTTTTGCTGCAGGATCTGGCGATCGTGCCGCTGCTGGCGCTGATCCCGCTGCTGGCCCTGCAGGCACCCGAGGATACCAGCCCGCCGCTGGAAGATTTCGCCGTCGCGGTCGGCGCAATCCTGATCATGGTCATTGCCGGCCGCTATCTGCTCAACCCGCTCTTTTCGATCATTGCCCGGACCGGCGCCCGGGAAGTCATGATCGCCGCGGCATTGCTCGTCGTCCTTGGCGCCGCGACCATGATGCAGCTCGCCGGCCTGTCGATGGCGATGGGTGCGTTCCTTGCCGGCGTGCTGCTGGCGGAATCGTCCTACCGGCATGAGCTGGAGGCCGATATCGAGCCATTCCGCGGATTGCTGCTCGCCTTGTTCTTCATGGCCGTCGGGCTGTCGCTGAACATTCAGGTCATCATCGACAACTACCTGCTGATCCTGGTCGCCGTGCCCTCACTGCTTTTGATCAAGGCCGTGGTCATCTACACGCTCTGCCGTCTGACGGGCTCGCCGCACAATGACGCGGTGCGCATCGGCCTGCTTTTGCCACAGGGTGGGGAATTCGGCTTCGTGCTGTTCACCGCCGCCTCCGCGGCGGGCGTATTCTCCGGCGACTGGGCGTCGCTGCTGATCGTCATCGTTACTCTGTCGATGGCCCTGACACCCGCCGCATCCGCCCTCGCCGGCCTCCTCATGCAGGAGCAGGACGAAGTGACGGAGGAGCTTGAGGAGGATTTCGATGGTGCCGGTGCCGACGTGCTGATGATCGGGTTTTCCCGCTTCGGCCAGATCGCTTCGCAGATTCTTTTGGCCGGCGGCCGCGACGTGACGATCATCGATCACTCCGCCGCCCGCGTCCGCCAGGCGGCGACCTTCGGATTCCGGATCTATTTCGGCGACGGCACGCGGCTGGACGTGCTGCGCGCGGCTGGCATCGAGCGTGCCAAGATCGTCGCGGTCTGCACCCAGAAACAGGAAATCACCGACCGGATCATCGACATGGTGCAGGCGGAATATCCGAACGCCCGGATCTACGCGCGCGCCTATGACCGCCTTCATACCCTCTCGCTCAGGGCACGCGGCGTCGACTACGAGCTGCGCGAAACGTTCGAGTCCGGGCTTGTGTTCGGACGCAAGACATTGGAAGGGCTGGGGATTGGCGACAGCGAGGCACAGGCGATCATGGACGATATCCGCAGGCGCGATGAGGCGCGGCTGGCGGTGCAGGAAGCCGAAGGCATCAGTGCCGGCCGCGACATGCTGCATTTCGAACCGGTCAAACCGGAACCGCTGATCAAGCCGAGACGCGAAACGCCACCTTCGCTGGCAGCCGACGACGACATCCTGCCGGTCTCCACCAGCAGCAAGGCCAAGCCGGCAAACGACGTGTTGGCGGGCGCCGACTGAGCTGCCTCAGCCCCGGCTCCTTGCTTTGAAGGCCGCATCAAGCGCGGTCTTCAACTGATCCTTGACCCCTGCGGTCGCCGTCAGCACTTCCTGTGCCTTGAGGAAATCCATCACCCGGAAACGGCTGACCTCCGGGCGCAGCAGGATATCCGGCGGATGCGCCTTCATCTTCATGGCGATGATCGACTGCATCATCAGCTGGCTGGCACCGAAAAGGCTGTCGATCCGGCTGGGCATGGTCTCGCCGTCGCCATCCGGACCACCGACCACATCGACGCCGATGACGATATCGGCCAATCCCGTCAGATGATCGAACGGGATCGGATTGTAGATGCCGCCGTCGATCATCACGCGGCCGTCGATCCGGACCGGCATGAACATCGCCGGGATCGCCGCCGACGCAGCCAGCGCCTGATGGAGGTCGCCGCTTTGGCAGACATGCTCGGTCTGGCCGTAGTAATCCGTCGCCATCACCTTCAAGGGGATGCTGAGGTCGGCGAAGTCCTTCGGGACAATCTCCGGCAGGAAGGCAGGAAGGATGCGCTCGATGTTGAACTGGCCGATACGGAAGCCGCCGGTCACAGCCTTGGCGAAACTCGACGGGCGCAGGCTCCACAGACGGTTGAAAATTTCCTTGCGGCGGCCGACGGTCGCCAGCGTGTGCTCGCGGATGTCGGCGCCGCTGAGGCCGGCCGCCATGCCGGCACCCATGATCGCACCAATCGAGGAACCGGCGATGACAACGGGGCGGATGCCGAGTTCATCCAGCGTCTCGATCACATGAATATGGGCAAGCCCGCGCGCGCCGCCGCCGCCAAAGGCGATGGCGACGGTCGGGTCGGCTGATTTTTTCAATGTTTCGAGGCCTTGCGTCATGCCCAGCGTCTTTCCGGTATCACGCCGCGCGGTAGCGGTAGAAATGCATCTTGGTGTCGCCGAACAGCCGGTCGTCGATGAGCTCGAAACCATCCTGCAGCACCGGCTGAACATCGGCCCGCTCTTCGAGAATGGCAAGGGCGCCCGGCACCAGCCAGCCGCCATTGGCAGCCGATGCAAGCGCCTTTTCGCCAAGACCCTGGCCATAGGGCGGATCAGCGAAGAGGAAATGGAACGGCTCGACGGTGCCGGCAGGCCCGAGATCGGTCGCGTCACGGCGGAAGACGCGCGCCCGGCCGGTCAGGCCGAACGCTTCGATATTGGTGCGCAGCAGGCCCCTGCCCTCGGTGCCCATTTCAACGAACAGCGCTTGGCGGCAACCGCGCGACAGGGCTTCAAGACCTACCGCGCCGGTGCCGGCGAAGAGATCGAGCATACGCGCACCGTCAAGCGCTTCCGGATAGGAATGGCTGAGGATGTTGAACAGGCTTTCGCGCGTCCGGTCCGTGGTCGGCCGGATGTCGTTGGACCTGGGCGTTGCGAGCCCGCGCCCGCGAAACTCGCCACCGACGATCCGCACGCGCGCCTAGTTCCCGCGTCCGCGCGGCTTACCGCCAGCAGGCGGACGTCCACCGGAAGGCTTTCCGCCACCGCCGGGCTTGCGGGGACCACCGGTCTTGGCGCCGAACGGTTTTGCCCCGCCCGGTTTCGCACCGAAGGATTTGCCGCCCGCCGGTCTGTCGCCCGAGGGCTTGCCGCCGAACGGACGGTCACCGTCGCGACGCGGTGGGCGGTCGCCTTGCGGACGGTCGCTCCGCGGAGGACGATCGCCGAAATCACGTGGCTTGCGGTCGCCGTCTTCGCGCGAGAAGGATTTCTCGCCGAAAGGCTTGCGCGGACGGTCGCCCTGGGGGCGATCACCGGCAGGGCGGTCGCTTTTCGGGCGATCGGAAAATGAACGGGCGCCTTCGGCACGCGGCTTGCGATCGCCGAACGGCTTGTCGCCACCTTCGCGGCGCGGCGGACGGTCTCCCTGGGGCCGGGCACCCTGGGGACGGTCACCGCGTGGCGCGCGGTCGCCGAAGCTGCGGGCGCCGCGATCATCACCACCGGAGCGCTTGCGGTCGCCACCGCGGCCTTCGTCGCGGCTCGGCTCTTCCGTTGCGCGGATCCAGTCCTTGTCGTCGTCGTCGCGGGTGACGATGACGCGCGGGCCGCGATCGGGACGATCGTAGACGCTTGCCTTCTTGCGGTCCGGATCGAATTTCCGGTTGGATTTCATCGGCAGACCATCCTTGGTCTTGCCATAACGCTTGACCGCCGGTGCGCCTTCCGGACGCTCGCGGCGGACGGGCTTTTCAGCGACATCGGCAGCCTGCGCATCCTTCGGCTTCTTTTCGGCCAAAGGCCGGGCACCGGGCGCCATCCAGACATTGGCCTTGCGGGCGCGGAAACCGGGTTCGCGCTTCGGCCCGTCGAATTTCGCCTCCGGCGCATCGCGGCCACCGCGTTCCGGACGACCGCCGGCCCTGTCATCACGCTTGGTATCGAGGCGGGACAAGGCACGCTCGCGTTTGTCGCCGGCCTTCTCCTTGAAGGCGCCGCGTTCCCTGGCTTCAGGCTTGCCCGCAGCCCATTCGTTCTTCTGCGGCTTTTCTTCTTCCGCCGCGGCGGCATCGAAGATCGGCGCGTCGAAATTGGCCTTGGCTTCCTCGATCAGGCGCGGACCGAGCTGGTCGCGCAGCGTCCGGCCGCGAATTTCCTGGGCCTGGCCTTCCGGCAGTTCGCCGAGCTGGAACGGACCGTAGGAAATGCGGATCAGCCGGTTCACGTCGAGACCGAGCGCGCCCATGACGTTCTTGATTTCGCGGTTCTTGCCTTCGCGCAGGCCCATGGTGATCCAGACGTTGGAACCCTGAACCTTGTCGAGCGTCGCGTCGATCGCGCCATAGAGCACGCCGTCGACGGCGATGCCGTCCTTCAGCTTGTCGAGCGCTGCCTGATCGATGACGCCGTGGGCGCGGACGCGGTAACGGCGCAGCCAGCCGGTGGCGGGCAGTTCGAGAACACGTGCGAGACCGCCGTCGTTTGTCAGCAGCAGCAGGCCTTCGGTGTTGATGTCGAGGCGGCCGATGGAGAGAACGCGCGGCAGGTCTTCCGGCAGGTTGTCGAAAACCGTCGAACGGCCTTCCGGATCGGAATTGGTGGTCACCAGGCCGGATGGCTTGTGATAGAGCCACAGACGGGTGCGCTCGATGCCGCGGATCGGCTGGCCGTCCACTTCGATATGGTCGGCGAGCGTCGCATTGACGACCGGGCTGTCGAGCAGTTTGCCGTTGAGCGAGACGCGGCCTTCCATGATCATGCGCTCGATATCGCGGCGCGAGGCCACGCCTGCGCGGGCCATGATCTTGGAAATGCGCTGCGGAACGTCGGCGCCGACGGTTTCCGTCGCCGTCGGCCGGGGCTTGCGCGGCTTCTCGGTTTCGGTGCTTTCCGCACCCGAATGATCGGCAGCGGCCATGCGCGCGCCGGTATAGGGCTTCTTGTCGGACCGTGCGGGTTTACCGCCAGGCCGCTGGGGCTTGTCTTTGAATGTCATTTGTGTTGCCTGCCTTTTGGGCTGTCCTATCAGGTCAAGGCCCTTGGGTTAAGAGAAATTATCACGGGTCTCAACGATGGTTGAAACGAGCCGCTTCATGGATTTGGCCTTGTCGGAGGCGCGGATGGCGGCGGCGCGCGGCGAAGTGCCGGTTGGCGCCGTGCTGGTCTTCAAGGGCGAGGTCATTGCCAGCGCCGGAAACCGCACGCGCGAACGCAACGACGTCACCGCGCATGCCGAGATCGAGGTGATCCGCGAGGCTGCACGCGCCATTGGAGCCGAACGGCTTGACGGCGCCGATCTCTATGTGACGCTGGAACCCTGCACCATGTGCGCGGCGGCGATTTCGTTTGCCCGCCTGCGCCGGCTTTATTACGGTGCGGAGGATGTCAAAGGCGGCGGCGTCGACAACGGCGTGCGGTTTTTCAGCCAACCGACCTGCCACCATGCGCCGGATGTCTATTCAGGTCTTTCCGGCCGGAGCGCCGCCGAAATCCTCAAGGAATTCTTTGCCGGGAGGCGCTGAACCAAAAAACCTTAGCCAGCGGCAAAGGTCTCAAGGGCTGTTCCCGACAGACGGTAACGGGTCCATTCCGACAGCGGTTCGGCGCCGATCGCCTCATAGGCCTTGATGGCCGGCTCGTTCCAGTCGAGCACGCTCCACTCGAACCGGCCGCATCCCTTTTCGACCGCGATCCGCGCCAGATGGCGCAGCATCAAGCGCCCGGCACCGGTACCCCGCTGGTCGGGCGTAACATAGAGGTCTTCGAGATAAAGGCCGTTGCGCGCCAGCCAGGTCGAATAGCTGAAGAACCAGACGGCGAAGCCGACCGGAATACCGTCACGTTCGCAGATTGCGGCATGCGAAATGGAATCCGGACCGAACAGGGACGTGGTGACCGACTGAACGGTCGCCTCGACCTCATGGCCGGCTTTCTCGTAGATAGCCAGTTCGGTGATGAAGCGCAGGATCGTGCCTGCGTCTTCCGGGGTAGCCTTGCGAATCTGAAACATGGCCGATCAGAAGATCTGGTACCATTTCTTGCCGCTGCCCTTGATCGCGGCTTCCTTCTTGCGGCGGCGTTCCTTGACCTGCTCAGGCTCGCCGAGATCCGCCGTCGCCTCTTCCGGCAGCTTGCGGTATTCGAGCGGCGGGTCGCTGAGGAACCGGCGCTTGTCGGCATAGGCGCCCATCTGGATCTTGCGGGCTTCACGATAGGCCTGTGTCTGCTCGCTTGCCGTCAACTTGCGGCCATTGGCGCTCGCCTTGGCCAGCGGCGAAACGTAGCCCGGGTTATCGGCATTGGCATCGGCTTCCTCGCGCAGGCGCTGGCGCGTCTGCTCCGGCGATTCGATCCACTGCGGATTGTCCTTGGTGGCGAGATTCTGCTGCGGCTGAACCAATTGCGCCGTCTCGTTTGATGGTGGCAGCACCAGACCGGGACGCGGCTGATACTTGACATCATTGGGCTTCGTCGCCCCGAGGCTTACGGAACTGCCGAGATCATCCATCAGATGTTCGCCGGCGGTCTTGTCCGTCCCGTAGGTCGGGCCGCCGATACAGCCGGTCAGAACGAGGCTGCCAGCCATGATACCGAATAGACCGGCATACACTCGAAACTCTCGCGTCATTCCCATGAAAACCCTTCCAGCAGCGCCGGCACGATCGATATCTCAAGGCGGCATTGCTGCGCCCATGACGGATAAATCCGCCGATTTTCAGGCAGGTTTACCGGATGAGCCGCAATTACGCAATTCACCCGGTAAACAATCCCTTAAGAAGCGTATCCGAGCTCGCGCAGCGCCAGGGCATCGCGAGCGGACACGTCGGGGAACGCAGGGTCGGAGCCGACATCGGCGGTGATGCGCCAGGAGCGGGCGCATTTGACACCTTCGGCCAGCGTCGGCTCGACGCTGACGGAGGCGACATCGTCCAGCCGGAAGGCATCCGCCGGGCCGCTATCGGCAACGATGGTGACCGCCGACGTGATGCAGATTTCCGCCAGATCCTCGCCCTCGATCGCCGCCAGAAGGTCGGCATCGCCGATGTGGATGACCGGCGCCGCTTCGAGCGACGAACCGATACGCTTGTCGCGGCGCTCGACTTCGAGAGCGCCCATGACAACCTTGCGCACGGTGCGAATCTTTTTCCACTTTTCGGCAAGCGCCTCGTCGCGCCATTCGGCCGGCACCAGCGGGAACTGTTCCAGATGGACGGAGACGGCAGACGGATCACGCGACAGCCAGGCCTCTTCCGCCGTGAACGGCAGGACCGGGGCAAGCCAGGTGACGAGGCAATCGAACAGCTTGCGGATAACCGCGAGGCTGGCACGGCGGCGCGGGCTCGACGGGGCGTCACAATAGAGCGCGTCCTTGCGGATGTCGAAATAGAACGCCGACAGCTCGATGTTGGAGAAGTCGATCAGGGCGCGGGCTATCCGCTTGAAATCGAAGGCGTCGTAGCCTTCGCGCACCAGCTGGTCGAGTTCGGCCAGACGATGCAGCATCAGGCGCTCGAGTTCGGGCATGTCGTTGAAGGCAATATCCTCGCCCTTGTCATGCGCCAGCGTGCCGAGCATCCAGCGGATGGTGTTGCGCAGCTTGCGATAGCTGTCGATATTGGTCTGGATGATCGCCTTGCCGAGACGCTGGTCTTCCCAGTAGTCGGTGGTGGCAACCCACAGGCGCAGGATATCGGCGCCGGATTCCTTCATCACGTCCTGCGGGGCAACGACATTGCCCTTGGACTTCGACTGCTTCTCGCCCTTCTCGTCCATCGTGAACCCGTGGGTGACAACGGCGTTGTACGGCGCGCGGCCGCGCGTGGCGCAGCTTTCGAGCAGCGACGAATGGAACCAGCCGCGATGCTGGTCGGAGCCTTCGAGATAGACATCGGCCGGCCATTTCAGGTCCGGGCGGTCTTCGAGCGTGAAGGTGTGGGTGCAGCCTGAATCGAACCAGACGTCGAGGATATCTCGAACCTGTGTCCACTTGGCATGATCATGGTCGTTGCCCAGGAAACGGTCCTTGGCGCCTTCGGCAAACCAGGCATCCGCACCTTCAGCCTCGAAGGCCGCGATGATGCGGTCGTTGACGGCTTCATCGACCAGCACCTCGCCCTGCTCATCGGCAAAGACGGCGATCGGCACGCCCCAGGCGCGCTGACGGGACAGGACCCAATCCGGACGGTTCTCGATCATGGCGCGCAGGCGGTTCTGGCCGGCTGCGGGCACGAAGCGGGTGTTGTCGATGGCGGACAGGGCGCGAGAACGCAGCGTCGTACCGTCGGCAAGGTCCTTGTCCATGTAGACGAACCATTGCGGCGTGTTGCGGAAGATGATCGGCTTCTTCGAGCGCCAGCTATGGGGATAGCTGTGCTTCAGACGTCCGCGGGCGAAAAGGTTCTTCGCCTCGATCAGCGCCTTCATGACAAGTTCGTTGGCATTGCCCTTCTTGCCGTTGTCATCCATGACGCGGCCGGCACCGCCTTCGCGATCCGGGCCGAAGCCGGGCGCGTCGGCCGTGTAAAAACCGGCGTCATCGACGGTGAACGGGATCTTCGAGGAGATGCCACGTGCCTCAAGAGCCCGGGCATTGTCCATCCAGATTTCAAAGTCATCGGCGCCATGGCCGGGGGCGGTATGGACGAAGCCCGTGCCGGTATCGTCGGTGACATGATCGCCGTCGAGGAGTGGAACGAGAAAATCATAGCCGAGGTGAGCCAACGGATGAGCACAAACCATTGCGCCCAGTTCGCCATCATCAACATCTCTTATGGGTTTCAAGGTAACCTTGGCTTTAGCCGCGCATTCATCGGCTAGTCGCTTGGCAAAAATTAGTTTTTCACCCGGCTGCGGACCAAAATCATTCTCAGCAGTAGCGACTTCATAAAGTCCATAGCCATAGCGCGACGAGAACGCGATCGCCCGGTTACCTGGGATCGTCCAAGGTGTCGTAGTCCAGATAACGACAGATGAACCACGTAGTTCGTCCATCTTCTGGTTTGCTTCGTTCGCCGAAGATCCCAAAGTACCGAAGCCCTTGACAGGAAACTTCACCCAGATCGCATCGCTCTCGACATCGGCATACTCGACCTCGGCTTCCGCCAGCGCGGTGCGCTCGACCACCGACCACATGATCGGCTTGGAGCCGCGATAGAGCTGGCCGGACTTGGCGATCTTCAACAGTTCGCCGGCGATGCGGGCCTCGGAGTGGAAGGCCATCGTCGTGTAGGGGTTGTCGAAATCGCCCTCGATACCCAGGCGCTTGAATTCCTCCGACTGGATCTTGATCCAGTTGGCGGCAAAGTCGCGGCATTCCTGGCGGAACTCGTTGACCGGGACCTCATCCTTGTTCTTGCCCTTGGCGCGGTAGGCTTCCTCGATCTTCCATTCGATCGGCAGGCCGTGGCAATCCCAGCCGGGAACATAGTTGGAGTCATAGCCGCGCATCTGGAACGAGCGGGTGATGATGTCTTTCAGGATCTTGTTCAGCGCATGGCCGATGTGGATGTTGCCATTGGCATAGGGCGGGCCGTCATGCAGCACGAACTTTTCGCGGCCGGCGGCGGAGGCGCGAAGCTTCTTGTAGAGGCCCATCTGCTGCCAGCGGGCAACCGTTTCCGGCTCCTTCTGCGGCAGGCCGGCACGCATCGGGAATTCGGTTTCCGGCAGATAGAGGGTCTTGGAATAATCAAGCTTTTCGGAGGTCACGGTCATGGTTTCAGCAATCATATCTGGGCGCGTGTCGCCGCGCATGCGAACGGGATATCATTAGGGATAACGGAGGGCGCCTCGGAGAAGCGCCGAAAACCCGGACCTTCCGGCGGCAATCAAAGCGCTGGGAAGGCCGGGCCAATAATTCGCTGATCACGTATCAATCGACGATATCGGGTCATGGTGGCGGTTGTTTAAGCGGTTTTTACGCGAAAAGGAAGATGACAACGGCAAAGTTTCAAAGAACGATGTGGTTGATGGCGATGGAATGCGGATTTGGGCGCAGCATGCGGTTTCCGTAGAGCATCTCGCTAACTCCGAAAGCGCGGAGACTTACCCCCCTCTGTCGGCGACGCCGACATCTCCCCCTCAAGGGGGAGATCAGCCACAAGCTTTTGAGCGCCTTGGGGAAAGGAATAATCTCCCCCCTTGAGGGGGAGATGTCACGCAGTGACAGAGGGGGGTAAGTGTCCACGATCTCCGAGTTAATGACGGAAAAGCCCTATCAGTCCTTGGGGTTTGCCTGCACCACAGCCCTCAGCGCATCGTTGATGCGGTCCTGCCAGCCGGGGCCGTCGTCCTGGAAATAGTGCAGGACGGCGCTGTCGATCTTCAGGGAAACGAGTTCCTTGGTTTCCGGCAAAGCGCGCTTTTCGACGGCAGGTGCTACGACCTTCTTGACCGGCTTGAAAAGGGCTTCCGCGGCATCCATGGCGCTGACGGGCCGGCGGGGCGTGGTGGCCATCGGGATCATCCTTTAAGGGGGTTTGTATCTGAAGCGAATGCGATCTTGCTGTCGATCATACTGAGCGGCTTGACGCCGGATAGCAACGCCCGCGCCTCCGCGTCGTCCTGCTTCATCTGCACCACCAGCGGATCGAGGCCGTCGAATTTCAGCTCGTCGCGCAGATGGCCGAAGAAAGAGACCGAACAGATCTCGCCGTAAAGATCGCCGGAAAAATCGAAGACGAAGGTTTCCAAAAGCGCGATGCCGTTGCTGTCGACCGTCGGACGCTTGCCGAAGCTGGCGACGCCGTCATGGATGCTGCCATCGGCGCGGCGGAAGCGCACGGCGTAGATGCCGTTCCTGAGTTCGACTTCCGGCGGAAGCTGCATGTTGGCGGTGGGATAACCCAGCGTCCGGCCGAGCTTCTTGCCGTCAATCACTTCGGCTTCGATCGTGTAGCGATAGCCGAGCAGGCCGGCGGCCTCAGACACGTCGCCCTCGCCGAGCAGCCCGCGGATATGGCTTGAGGAGACCACCGAGGCGTTCTCGTCGCGGAAGGCATCGACCAGCGTGACGCCAAAGCCGTTTTCGCCGCCGGCAGCCATCAGGAAGGCCGGGCCGCCCTCCCTGCCCTTGCCGAAATGAAAATCGAAGCCGGTGACCACATGGCTCGCATGCAGCCAGTCCATCAGCACGGAGCGAATGAAATCGGAGGCGGACAATTCGGAGAAGGTGCGGTCGAACGGATATTCGATGACGGCGGAGAAGCCCATGCCTTCGAGGATGCGGGCCTTGAGCGGCGCCGGCGTCAGGCGGAAAACCGGCTGATCGGGCCGAAAGACGCTGCGGGGATGCGGCTCGAAGGTGAGCACAAGGGCCGGAACGCCCCGCGCTTGCGCCTCTTCCAGTGCCCGGTTGAGCACCGACTGATGGCCGCGATGCACGCCGTCGAAATTGCCGATGGCGATGACGCCGCCGCGCAGGGCTTGCGGCAATGGCTCGCGGGTCTCGTTACGATGAAAAACCGTCATATCCGTCACGCCAGTCATCTCTTATGCAGTTAGGTCAGGCCAAGCTCGCTACGCCAGTCTGGGCATCCACCATTTCGGCGTGGCGCCTTCGCTTTTCAGGAATGCCGTCAGCTTCGCCTCGTCGGTCTTCTCCGCCGCCATGTATTCGGCCGCGTGGATACCGGCGCTGATGTAGAGGACATCGAGGCCGAAATCCTGCGCGCCCTTGACGTCCGTTGGCATGCCGTCGCCCACCGCGATCACCCGCGCAAGGTCAAGCCCGCCGCGCAGGAGCTTGGCTTCCGAGAGCGATGCACGGTACATCGGCACGTAGGGCTTGCCGGAGATCCGGGTTTCGCCGCCGAGTTCCTCGTAGACCTTGGCGATGGCGCCGGCGCAGGGAATGAGCTTGTGGCCGCGCTCGACCACAAGGTCGGGATTGGCGCAGATGAACGGCACCTTGCGCTTGGCCATGGCGGACAGCGTTGCCCGGTAGTCGTCGGCGGTTTCGGTTTCATCATCGAAAAAGCCGGCGCAGACGATGATTTCGGCTTCCTCGGACGAAACCATGCTGACGCCGAGGCCTTCGAGCAGCGGAAAATCCTTTTCCGCGCCGATGAAATAGATCTTCTTCGGGCCGGCGGAAATCAACGCGCGAGTGACGTCGCCGGAGGTGACGATCCGGTCGTAAGCCGTATCCGGTACGCCAAGGCCGCGGATCTGGACGATGACGCCGGGATGCGGACGCGGCGAATTGGTGATGAGAACGACCGTCAGGCCCTTGGCGCGGGCCTCGGTCAGCGCTTCGCAGGCGCCCTTGAAGGCTTCGATACCGTTGTGCAGCACGCCCCAGACATCGCACAGAACGACATCATAGCGGCTGGAAATGTCGCGAAAACTGTTGATCCGAACGGCCATGCTGGCTTCCCGCAGAAAAAATTGGTCGGGGTGACATCGCAGGCAGGCGGTGAAAACACAAGTCTCCATCCGGAAAATGGCGTCCGAATCCCAAGGTTTCGGGCGCGAAATTCGGCGGAATCGCTAAAATCCACGGATCAGCCAGCCGGCAGCCGCGCAGATGGCAAGTGTCGTGACGACGCCGCGCTTGAAGCGGAAGAGCAGGACCGCTGCCAGAAGCGCCAGGAAAAATGCCGGCAGCTGGAAGGTCTGCCAGACCGGCAGCGGCATGGAAACAGGCCCTGTTGCGTACCGGTTTACCCCGGCAAAAAGAACATGCAAACCGAACCAGACGGCCAGATTGAGAATGACGCCGGTGACCGCCGCCGAGATCGCCGCCAGCGCCCCCGACAGCGCCCTGTTGTTGCGCAGGGTCTCCACATAAGGCGCACCGAGAAGGATCCACAGGAAACACGGCACGAAGGTCACCCAGGTCGCAAGCGTCGCGCCGAGCAAACCGGACACGAGCGGATCGAGACCGAGCGGGGCGCGAAAAGCCGCCATGAAGCCGACAAAGGACAGCACCAGCACCAGCGGTCCCGGCGTCGTCTCGGCCAGCGCCAGACCATCCAGCATTTCCCCCGGCTTCAGCCAGCGATAGGCCTCGACCGCCTGCTGCGCGACATAGGCAAGCACCGCATAGGCGCCGCCAAAGGTCACCACCGCCATCTTCGAGAAGAACAGGCCGATGGCGGTATAGACATTGTCGAAGCCGAGCATCCCGCCGATGAGGACGAACGGTGCGATCCACAGCGCCAGCCAGATAGCGAAGACACGGAACGTCCGGCTCCAGCTTGAGGCGACATCCGGGAAACTGCCGTCGATGACCGACGGCCTGTCGGCAAGCGCCTGTCTTGCCGCCGCGGCAACAGCTTTTTCGCCGGTTGCCAGCTGCAGGCGCGTGGCGACATATCCGGCTATACCGGCCGCCAGCACGACGAGCGGAAACGGCAGATCGAAAAAGAACAGCGCGGTGAAGGCGAACGCCGCGACGATGAGCGCAAAGCGGGTCTTCAGAGCCCGGCGGCCGACGCGAATGACCGCCTCGATGACGATGGCCAGCACCGCCGCCTTCAGCCCGAAGAACAGGCTCGTCAACCAGTCGGTTTGCTGGAACAGCGCATAGGCCGAGGACAGGCCAAGGATCACGAAGAAGCCCGGCAGCACGAACAGCACGCCGGCGACGATGCCGCCGCGCGTGCCGTGCAGCAGCCAGCCGATATAGGTCGCAAGCTGCTGGGCCTCCGGGCCCGGCAAAAGCATGCAGAAGTTCAGCGCATGCAGAAACCGGCTCTCGGAGATCCAGCGGCGCTCCTCCACCAGTTCCTTGTGCATCAGGGCGATCTGACCCGCCGGCCCGCCGAAGCTCAAAAGCCCGATCTTCGCCCAGACTTTTGTCGCCTCGGCGAATGTCGGATGTGGCGGCGGAAGGGTGACGGTCACCGCCTCATTCATGATCCCTGTCCTTCTTCGGCACGTGCGACACCCATTCGTGTTTTTCCTGCGTGGCATCGCGCGCCCAGCGGTAGAAGGCATCATAGAGAAGCATGCCCGCTTCCAGTTGCTCCAGGTCATCGGCAAACATCCGCGAGAGACCGAGCGAGGCTGCGAGCAGGCCGGAGGCCTCGGGCGCCAGATCGAGGCGGTCGGTATCGGCCGCGCGAACGATCAGCGCCAGATGCTGGAGGGCGGCAAAGGACAGGCCGAACTCCGCGATCATCGTATCGAAGGTGCAGCCCTCACTGCGATGGCTCCAGAAGACACCGTCGACATCGAACGGCGTCGCTGCGAAACGGTCGGCGACGGCCTCCACTTCGGAAGGCGCAACGAAGAGAAAGGATGCGGCGGGATCGACGAAGCGGCGGATCAGCCAAGGGCAGGCGATGCGGTCGATCTTGGGGCGCGAGCGCGTCACCCAGACGGAGCCACCGCGGGTGCTTCCGCCGGGTATCGCTGCGACCGGGACGAGCGGCAGGCCTGCTGCCGTCCAGGCTTCAATCCCGCCTTCCAGACTCTCTGCCTGTGCGCCGGCATGCCGCAGCCAGGCGGCGACGCCTTCGCTCAGCTTCTTGCCCTTCTGGCAAACCACCACGACCCAAAGGCCGCGATACTCCGCCGCCCATTGCTCCGCCGAGGCATAAGGCCGGCGCGTGGACGCCGGAAGCAGAGAGGGCAGCGCTGCGAAATCCTCATCGTCGCGCACATCGATGACGAC
>Ga0307515_10011997_pt1 | contig 16364 bp, 11 predicted proteins | sample 17_EM_MG_FD_194513 | JGI IMG/M metagenome (GOLD analysis project Ga0307515, IMG submission 194513) | Populus trichocarpa ectomycorrhiza microbial communities from riparian zone in the Pacific Northwest, United States - 17_EM | ecosystem: Host-associated > Plants > Roots > Unclassified | place...
GTTCTAGACACGACACGCCTCAAGACGACATCCATTCAACCGAAATCATTCGAGATATCCCGGAGAAAGCCATGCAATCAATCCTCGCGGTCGACGACTCAGCCTCCATGCGCCAGATGGTCGCCTTTACGCTGAAGAGCGCCGGCTACAACGTGGTGGAGGCCGTGGACGGCCAAGACGCCTACGAAAAGTCCAACGGCCGTGACTTCGACCTGGTGCTGACCGACCAGAACATGCCGCGCATGGATGGCATCAGCCTGACCAAGAAGCTTCGCGACAACCCGAAGTTCAAGACCACGCCGATCCTGATCCTGACCACCGAGTCGAGCGACCAGATGAAGCAGGCCGGCCGCTCCGCCGGCGCCACCGGATGGCTGGTCAAGCCCTTCGACCCGGCCAAGCTGATCGAAGTGATCAAGAAGGTCGTCAAGTAAACGCCGCCGCTCTTTCTCCAAACACAACACACACATCCAGGAGCACGCCATGGGCGAGATGTCCTCCGAGGGCTCGCAACTGAGCGCCGGTATCGACCTGAGCCAGTTCTATCAAGTCTTCTTCGAAGAAGCGGGCGAGAACCTCGACCGCATGGAGAAGCTGCTGCTCGACCTCGACATCGAGTCGGCCGACGACGAGGAGATGAACGCCATCTTCCGTTGCGCCCACTCCATCAAGGGCGGTGCCGCCACCTTCGGCTTCAAGGACGTCGCCGAGCTGACGCACCAGATGGAAACGCTGCTCGACAAGCTGCGCCGCCACGAGCTGGCTTTCACCAGCCCGATGGTCGACGTGCTGCTGCAGTCGGGCGACGCGCTGCGCGGCCAGCTGGCACGCCACCAGAACGGCGACGGCGCCGAAGTCGACACCACTGAGCTGCTGTTCAACATCCGCGCCATGTCGTCCGGCGAAGCGCCTGTCGCCGTTGCGGCGCCCGCCGCCGCCCCGGCTTCGGCCCCCGCCGCTGCTTCCGTGCTGGCCGAGCCGGCACCCGCGAAGGCCGGTGCCCGCGTGCTCGAACTGCGCGTCGGCCCGATGGACAAGCCGGAAGATGCCAACAACATCGTCGACCTGTTCAAGGAAATCACCGACCTCGGCACCATCGAGCCGCTGGACAACGGCATGCCTGCTGATGGCATGCGCCGCTTCAAGGTCTGCACCACCAGCACCGACAGCGACTTGCTGGACCTGCTGACCTTCCACGTCGCACGCGAGCAGGTCGTTCTGCTGCCGATGGGCGACGGCTACGGCTTCCACGATGGCGCACCGGGTGCGCCCGAAGCCGAGAAGGCCGACATCGGCTACGGCTTCTTCGACGACGCCCCGGGCTCGCCCGTGCAGGGCTCCGCCTCTGCCGGCACCGAAGTGGCCGCCGTGTCCGACACCCCCAAGGCCGCGCCGAAGTCTGCGCCCAAGGCCGAGAAGCCTGCCGCTGCGCTGGAGGCTTCGACGCTGCGCGTCTCGGTCGAGAAGGTCGACCAGCTCATCAACCTGGTGGGCGAACTCGTGATCACGCAAGCCATGCTGGCGCAGAACAGCCAGGGCATGGACCCGACGCTGTATCAACAGCTCGCCGCCGGCCTGGCCGACCTGGACCGCAACACCCGCGACTTGCAAGAGTCGGTGATGTCGATCCGCATGATCCCGATGTCGATGGTGTTCAGCCGCTTCCCGCGCATGCTGCGCGACCTGGCTGCCAAGCTCGGCAAGAAGGTCGACTTCGTGACGCTCGGCGAAGCCACCGAACTCGACAAGGGCCTGGTCGAGAAGATCACCGACCCGCTGACCCACCTGGTGCGCAACAGCTGCGACCACGGCATCGAATCGCCTGCAGACCGCCTGGCCAAGGGCAAGCCCGAGACCGGCACCATCACGCTGAGCGCGTCGCACCAGGGCGGCTCGATCGTGATCGAAGTGCGCGACGACGGCCGCGGCCTCTCGCGCGACAAGCTGCTGAAGAAAGCCCGCGAACGCGGCATCCACGCACCTGACTCGATGAGCGACCAGGAAGTGTGGAGCCTGATCTTCGCGCCCGGCTTCTCCACCGCCGACGTGGTCACCGACGTGTCGGGCCGCGGTGTGGGCATGGACGTGGTGAAGAAGAACATCACCTCGCTCGGCGGCACGGTCGACATCGACTCCGCCGAAGGCTACGGCATGCGCGTCTCGGTGCGCCTGCCGCTGACGCTGGCCATCATGGACGGCATGTCGATCGGCGTGGGCGAAGAGGTCTACATCCTCCCGCTGAGCTCGGTCGTCGAGTCGTTCCAGGTGCAGCCGAACATGGTCAAGACCATCGGCGGCAGCGGCCGCGTGGTCGAGGTGCGCGACGAATACATGCCGGTGCTGGAGATGGAACACGTGTTCAACGTGCCGCGTTTCGACTTCGAGCACGTGAGCGGAATCATGGTCGTGGTGGAGGCCGAAGGCGGCCGCATCGCGCTGCTGGTGGACGAGTTGCTCGGCCAGCAGCAAGTGGTCGTGAAGAACCTGGAAGCCAACTACCGCAAGGTCAACGACGTGTCGGGCGCCACCATCATGGGCGACGGCCGCGTGGCACTCATCCTCGACGTGGGCAGCCTGGTTCGCCGCTCGCGCCACTGAGCTGCCGTACCTGATCAATCCAAAGCGGCGATGCAGCCGCTGACCGTGGCCGGGCCTGTATGGCCAGCCTGAAAGAGAGATGCCATATGGGCCTGAACAACATGATCCGCAGCTTCACCATCCGCACGCGGATGCTTGGGGCGGTCGCCATGGTGGCCGTTTCGCTGCTGCTGGTCGGCGGGGTGGGCCTCGCCGGCCAGCTCTACAGCAACTCGGTCAGCATGTCGTTCTTCGACAACGAGTTCTCTTCCATCCAGCGGATCGCCACGCTGCGCACTGCGATGCACCAGCTGCGTCTGCGTGAAAACGACATGCTGATCCAGTACGAGGCGCCGGAAAAGTTCGCCAAGGCCCGCGATGCATGGACGAAGACCTACACCGACATCGACACCTCGGGCAAGGCACTGACCGCGGCGCTGACCGACCCGGCCCAGATCACCAAGGTGACCGAGGCCTTGGCCCTGGTGGACAAGTACAAGATACGCTTCACCCCGGTGATCAAGCAGCTCGATGCGCAGGCGTTCGACACCGCGCGCGCAGCCGCCGTGCTCGTCACGCGTGCGCAGGGCGACTACAACGGCGCGCTGGCCGCCGTCGACACACTGGCGCAAGACATCGACGCCTCGGCACAAGCCGGGCAAAAGCGCCTGCAGGCGGCCGGCAACATGGTGACGGTGCTGCTCTTCGGCGCCATCGGCGTGCTGCTCCTGATCATCACCCCGTTGACCGTGATCAACATGAACTCGATCTGCAAGCCGCTGGGCGAAGCCCAAACGCTGGCCGAGGCCATCGCCAAGGGCGACCTCACCGACCGTCAGGTGAACAGCGCCGGCAAGGACGAAGCCGCCGGCCTGTTGCGCGCCCTGTCGCAGATGCGCACCTCGCTCAGCCAGATGGTGGGCCAGGTCCGCAACTCGACCGACAGCATCAACACCGCTTCGAATGAAATCGCCGTGGGCAACCAAGACCTGAGCCAGCGCACCGAGCAGACCGCGAGCAACCTGCAGCAGGCCGCCTCGTCGATGGAGCAGCTCACCGGCACCGTCAAGCAAAGCGCCGACTCGGCCCGCCAAGCCAACCAGCTCGCCTCGTCGGCTGCCGAAGTGGCGGCCCGCGGCGGCAGCGTGGTCTCGCAGGTCGTGACCACGATGAACGAGATCAACGCCAGCTCCAAGAAGATCAGCGACATCATCGGCGTGATCGATGGCATCGCCTTCCAGACCAACATCCTCGCGCTGAACGCCGCCGTTGAAGCCGCTCGCGCCGGCGAGCAAGGCCGCGGCTTCGCGGTCGTGGCCAGCGAAGTGCGCAGCCTGGCCGGCCGCTCGGCCGAAGCCGCGAAAGAAATCAAGAGCCTGATCGGCGCCAGCGTCGAGCGCGTGCAGGCCGGCTCGCGCCTGGTGGCCGATGCCGGCACCACGATGAGCGAGATCGTCGGCTCGGTGCAGCGCGTGTCCGACATCATCGGCGAGATCACAGCCGCATCGAGCGAGCAGAGCCAAGGCATCGAACAGGTCAACAGCGCCGTGGTGCAGCTCGACCAGATGACGCAACAGAACGCCGCGCTGGTCGAAGAATCGGCCGCCGCCGCGGAAAGCCTGAAGGACCAGGCCGGCCGCCTGGCCCAGGTCGTCGGCACTTTCAAGCTCTAGGCCAAGCGCCAGATCAATCGCTACACAAGGGAGGGCACACCATGAGCCTCAACAACCTGAAGATCGGTGTGCGCCTCGGCCTGGGCTTCGGGGCAGTGCTTGCCCTGCTGCTCGCGATGGCGGGCGTGGCCTACGTCCACATGGTGCAGACCGCGCAGAGCATGGAGGTGTTGACGACCAGCGAGAAGCGCGCCAACACCGTCGACGAATGGCAGCGCAAGACGCAACTCAACCTGACCCGCGTGGTGGCCATCGCCAAGGCTGCGAGCCAGCCCGAGGTCGAGGCCTACTTCGGCCCGCTGGTCAAGGAGACCTCGAAAGAGATCTCCGAGCTGCAGAAGACGATGGAAGCCAACACCAGCACGGACACCGGCCGCGCGCTGATGGCTGCCATTGCCCAGAAGCGCGAAGCCTATGTGGGCCTGCGCACCAAGCTCTACGAGCACGTGAAAGCAGGCGACCTCCCGGCTGCAGAGGCCATGCTCAAGGAACAGATGCTGCCCGCGTCAGTCGCCTACCTGGGCGCGATGGGCGAGATGCAGGCCTACGAGCGCACACAAGCCGACAGCCAGACCACGGCCCTGCGCAGCAGCATGGCCATGTCCAAAAACGTGCTCATCGGCTTGACGATCGCGAGCCTGTGCGTCGGCGCCGGCATGGCTTTCGTGATCACACGCTCCGTCGCCGCACCCGTTCGCCAGGCGGTGACTGCCGCACGGGTGATCGCATCGAACGACTTGTCTCAGCGCCTGGACTCAAGCCGCCGCGACGAACTGGGTGACCTGCTGCATGCGTTGTCAGACATGCAGGGTTCGCTGCAGCAGGTGGTCGGGCAGGTGCGCAGCGCCACCGACAGCATCGCCACCGCCTCGGCCGAGATTGCCACAGGCGGCCAGGACCTGAGCGTTCGCACCGAGCAGGCCGCCTCCAATCTGCAGCAGACGGCCTCGTCGATGGAGCAACTGACGGCCACCGTGCGCCAGAGCGCCGACTCGGCCCGCCAGGCCAACCAGCTCGCTGCTTCGGCGGCGGAAGTGGCGGCACGCGGCGGCAACGTGGTCTCGCAAGTCGTAACCACGATGGACGAGATCAACGCCAGCTCCAAGAAGATCAGCGACATCATCGGCGTGATCGATGGCATCGCCTTCCAGACCAACATCCTCGCGCTCAACGCAGCCGTGGAAGCGGCTCGCGCCGGCGAACAAGGCCGCGGCTTCGCGGTCGTCGCCAGCGAAGTGCGCAGCCTGGCCGGCCGCTCGGCCGAAGCCGCCAAAGAAATCAAGAGCCTGATCGGCGCCAGCGTCGAGCGCGTGCAGGCCGGCTCGCGCCTGGTGACCGATGCGGGCTCCACGATGACCGAGATCGTCATCTCGGTACAGCGCGTGTCGGACATGATCGGCGAGATCACCGCCGCATCGTCTGAACAGAGCGACGGCATCGGGCAGGTCAACACGGCCGTTGCCTACCTCGACCAGATGACGCAGCAGAACGCAGCGCTGGTCGAAGAGTCGGCCGCCGCCTCCGAAAGCCTCAAGCAGCAGGCCAGCACGCTGACCCAGGTCGTCAGCACCTTCAAGCTCGATCGCACGACATGATGAAAAACATCTCGATCGGGTACCGCCTCGGCGTGGGATTTTCAGCGGTGCTGGCGTTGACGATGCTGATCGTCGTGCTGGCGCAGCAACGACTGGGCGAGCTCGACAAATTCCGGCAGGCGCAGCAATCCAGCAGCCGCCACGCGGCCCTGGTCGAGCAGTGGCGCAGCCTCATCCAGTCGAACGTGATACGCGTGCTGTCGCTCGCGAAATCGGGCAACCCGAAGGCGCTCAGGAGCTACCTCAACCCGCAGATCCGCGAGACCACCGAACGCATCGCCAAGCTGCAGCAGGAAATCGCAGCCAGCGTCGTGCGGCCCGCCGAAGCCGCGGCAATGGAGGTCATCACCGAGAAGGCGAAGGTCTTCATTGCCAAGCGCGATGAAATTCTCTCGGGCATGGAAGGCGGCGACACCTCCGGCGCCACCCTGGTCGACAGCGACCTGATCCCCTTGGCCAAGGCATACGACCAAGCCATCGTCGCCCTGCTGGACAACGTGAATGGCGCTGCCGGTGCCGACGCCGACGCGGCGTCCGAACAGATCCGCATCACCCGCTGGCTGCTGCTCGCCATGGGCGCACTGGCGTTGCTGCTGGGGTCGGCCATCGCCTGGGCACTCACTCGCTCCGTGACCCAGCCGGTGCGCGAAGCCATGGCCGACGCCGCACGCATCGCCGATGGAAACCTCGCGGTCGCGGCCACGATCGACCGCAACGACGAAGTAGGCGCCTTGCAGCGCACGATCGACCAGACGCGCCACGCGCTGAGCGGCATGGTCGGCCAGATCCGCCTCGCGACGGACCGCATCGGGGTCGCCTCGACCGAGATCACGCACGGCAACCTCGACCTGAGCCAACGCACCGAGCAGACCGCATCCAATCTGCAGCAGACCGTTTCGTCGATGGAGCAGCTGACGAGCACCGTGCGGCAGAGCGCCGAGTCCGCGCGCCAGGCCAACCAGCTCGCCGCCTCGGCCGCCGAAGTGGCCACGCGCGGCGGCAAGGTGGTCTCGCAAGTCGTGACCACGATGAACGAGATCACGGCCAGCTCGAAGAAGATCAGCGACATCATCGGCGTGATCGACGGCATCGCCTTCCAGACCAACATCCTCGCGCTGAATGCCGCCGTGGAAGCGGCCCGCGCCGGCGAACAGGGCCGCGGCTTCGCGGTCGTCGCCAGTGAAGTGCGCAGCCTGGCCGGCCGCTCGGCCGAAGCCGCGAAAGAGATCAAGAGCCTGATCGCCGCCAGCGTCGACAGGGTCGAAGCCGGCTCGCGCCTGGTGGCCGATGCCGGCACCACGATGACCGAGATCGTCGGCTCGGTGCGGCGCGTGTCCGACATCATCGGCGAGATCAGTGCCGCCGCTTCCGAACAGAGCGAGGGCATCGGCCAGATCAACACCGCCGTCAGCCAGCTCGACCAGATGACGCAGCAGAACGCCGCGCTGGTCGAAGAATCGGCCGCCGCCGCTGAAAGCCTCAAGCAGCAGGCCGGCAGCCTGACCCAGCTGGTGGGAACGTTCCAACTGTCGCCCCAGACCCGCTAGCCCGCGAACTCAAACAGCATGAAACGAGACACCGCCATGAAACCCAACTCCGGCAGCTCCATCGGGCAGCGCATGCTGCTCGTGCTCGGCTCGGTCCTGGCGCTGTCGCTGTGCGGGTCGGCGTTCGGCCTCTGGTCATTGCACCGGGTGTCGGTACAGACCGAGTCGATGATGACCAACGCGTTGGCCACCGAACGGCTGGCCTCCGACTGGGCACGCAGCGTCGCAGGCGGCGTGCGGCGCACCACGGCCATTGCGGTGAGCTCCGATCCAACGCTGGCCGAATACTTCGCACCGGACGCGGCGGAGTCCAGCCGGCTGTCGACCCAGTACCAGAAGGCGCTGGAGCCGCTGATGGAGACGCCAACCGAGAAGGCGGTCTATCAGGAAATCGGGGTTCAGCGCAAAGCCTTCCTTTCAGCACGCGACGCCATTGCCGAAGCAAAGAAGGCGGGGGACGCCGCCACGGCCCGTAAGATCTTCGACGAAAAGTTTGTACCCGCCGCCGCTGCCTACCAGAACGCCCAAGCCAAGCTGCTGGAAGAGCAGCGCGGAGACATCGACGCCACAGCCGCCAGCGTGGCACAACTGAACAAGCAGGCTCGGTTGATGCTGAGCGTGCTCAGCTTGTGTGCGGTCGGGCTGGGCGTTGTGCTCACGCTGTGGCTGCGCCGCAGCATCACGCGGCCCCTGCAGCAGGCTGTGGAAGTGGCCGACCGGATCGCCCGCTTCGACCTGAGCCAGAACATCGCTGCATCTGGCCGCGATGACGAAACCGGCCAGCTGCTGGCCTCGCTGACGACAATGCAGAACGCCTTGCGCTCGCTGGTGACCGACGTTCGCAACTCGACCGAATCGATCACCACCGGCTCGACCGAAATCGCCATGGGCAACCAAGACCTGAGCCGGCGCACGGAGCAAACCTCGTCCAACCTGCAGCTGGCCGCTTCGTCGATGGAGCAGCTCACCGGCACCGTCAAGCAATCGGCCGACTCGGCTCGCCAAGCCAACCAGTTGGCTGCCTCAGCCGCCGAAGTGGCAGCCCGCGGCGGCAGCGTGGTCTCGCAGGTCGTGACCACGATGGACGAGATCAACGCCAGCTCCAAGAAGATCAGCGACATCATCGGCGTGATCGACGGCATTGCCTTCCAGACCAACATCCTCGCGCTGAACGCAGCCGTGGAAGCGGCTCGCGCCGGCGAGCAAGGCCGCGGCTTCGCGGTCGTGGCCAGCGAAGTGCGCAGCCTGGCCGGCCGTTCGGCCGAGGCCGCGAAAGAGATCAAGGGCCTGATCGGCGCCTCGGTCGACAAGGTCGAAGCGGGCTCGCGCCTCGTCGCCGATGCCGGCGCAACGATGACCGAGATCGTGAGCTCGGTGCAGCGCGTGTCCGACATCATCGGCGAGATCACCGCCGCGTCTTCGGAGCAGAGCGATGGCATCGGCCAGGTCAACACCGCCGTCATCCAGCTCGACCAGATGACGCAGCAGAACGCCGCACTGGTCGAAGAATCGGCTGCCGCTTCTGAAAGCCTCAAGGAGCAGGCCTCCCGGCTCGCACAAGTCGTTTCCACCTTCCAGCTTCACCGCTAGGACTTCTCGACAGGAACATGGACGTGATTCAAAACCTCAGCTTCAAACGCAAGATCGGCCTGCTCGTGGTCAGCGCCGTGGCCGGCCTCGCCATCGTCACCAGCCTGTCGATCTACCTGACCCGCGAAGAGATCGTCGAAAGCCGCCGCGCCGCGCTGCGCACGGCGGTTGAATCGGCCTACAGCATTGCCGCCGGCTACCAGGCTGCGGCAGCAGCCGGGACGATGAAGGTCGAAGACGCCCAGAAGGCCGCCAAGGACGCCATTCGCGCCGCCCGCTACGGTGGCCCGGAAGGCAAGTCCGATTACTTCTACATCTTCGGGATGGACGGCAACGGCGTGATGCATCCGGTGAAGCCCGAATTGGACGGCCAGCCGCTCATCGGCAAGGTCAAGGACGCCAAGGGCAACGACATGATCCAGGCCCTGACGGACGGGCTGCGCGCCAGCAAGGATGGCCGCGCCTCCACGATGGTCGAATTTCCGCGCCCGGGCACGACCGAGCCTGTGCCCAAGCTGCAGTACGTGATGCTCCTCAAGAACTGGGACTGGATGGTCGGCTCCGGCCTGTACATGGACGACGTGAGCGCCCTGGCGCGCAACGCCCTGCTGAAGCAGCTGGGGGTGTTCCTGGGTGCGCTGCTGGCCATCGGCACGATCGGCGTGCTCATCTCGCGCAGCGTGATCAAGCAGCTCGGCGGCGAGCCGTCTGATGCGCTGGCCATCATCTCCGAGGTGTCCAAGGGCAACCTGGCCGTGCACATCGAGGCAGCACCGGCCGGCAGCCTCGTGGCCGGCCTGCAAACGATGATCGAGTCGGTGCGCAGCACCCTCGTCCAGGTACGCGCCTCGACCGACAGCATCAGCACCGCCTCGAATGAAATCGCCGTGGGCAACCAAGACCTGAGCCAGCGCACCGAGCAGACTGCGAGCAACCTGCAGCTGGCCGCTTCGTCGATGGAGCAGCTCACCGGCACCGTCAAGCAATCGGCCGATTCGGCTCGCCAAGCGAATCAGCTCGCTGCCTCGGCAGCGGAAGTGGCAGCCCGCGGCGGCAGCGTCGTCTCGCAGGTGGTGACCACCATGGACGAAATCAACGCCAGCTCCAAGAAGATCAGCGACATCATCGGCGTGATCGACGGCATCGCCTTCCAGACCAACATCCTCGCGCTGAACGCAGCCGTGGAAGCGGCTCGCGCCGGCGAGCAAGGCCGCGGCTTCGCGGTCGTCGCCAGCGAAGTGCGCAGCCTGGCCGGCCGTTCGGCCGAGGCCGCGAAAGAGATCAAGGGCCTGATCGGCGCCTCGGTCGACAAGGTCGAAGCGGGCTCGCGCCTCGTCGCCGATGCCGGCGCAACAATGACCGAGATCGTGAGCTCGGTGCAGCGCGTGTCCGACATCATCGGCGAGATCACCGCCGCGTCTTCGGAGCAGAGCGATGGCATCGGCCAGGTCAACACCGCCGTGGTGCAGCTCGACCAGATGACGCAGCAGAACGCCGCACTGGTCGAACAGTCAGCCGCTGCGGCCGAAAGCCTCAAGCATCAAGCCGACACGCTGGCCAAGGCCGTGGGCACCTTCCGCCTCGGCACCGAGCCTGCGGCAACGGCTCACCACGCACCCGCAGCCGCACACGCGCGCCCCGCACCGAGCTTCAAGCCTGCCGCCGCAGCAGCAAAGCCCAAGGCCGCTGCACCGGTGGCCAAGCCCGCCCCGGCCAAGGCCCTTGCCGCACCGCAGGCCCAGGCACCGGCACCCGCCGCTGCCAAGCCCGCGGCGGCGGTTGCCGTTGCCGCCTCCGCGCACAACGACGACTGGGAAACCTTCTGACATTCCACGCAACGCGACGCAAACACGACGACCATGATCCAGAACCTGAGCATTCGCACCAAGCTGATGGGAGGCTTCGGCCTCGTGATGGCGATTGCCTTGCTGCAAGGCCTCGTGTCGCTGCAGCAACTGCACCACGTGCGCGACAAGTCCAGCGAGATCGCCCGCAACTGGCTGCCCGGCGTCAAGTCGCTGGGCGACCTGAACGACGACCTGAGCGAACTGCGGTTCACGCGGCTGCAGCTGACCCTGGTCGACGAGTCGAGCAAGGTCGAAGCCATGGACCAGCAGATCAACAAGCTGCAAGCGCTCATGGAACAGCACCGCGGCGAATACGACAAGCTGGTCGACAGCGACGAAGAGCGCGCGCTGGCCGGGCAGCTCAAGGACCAGCTGAAGGCCTACGTGGCGCTCAGCCCGCAGATCGTCAAGCTGATGCGCGACCTGAACGCCGCAGACGCCAAACAGATCAACGCCGGCGAAGGGAAGAAGTCCTTTGACGCCGCCAGCGAGTTGCTCGACAAACTGATCGAGCTGAACACCCGCGGCGCCGCCAAGGCCAGCGACGAAGCCGACGCCATTTTTGCCCGCTCCCGCATCGTGCTGTTCATTGGCCTGGCTGCCATGGTCACTCTGGGCCTGGGCATTGCCTGGGTGGTGTCGGGCAACCTGGTCGACGCGGCCACGCGCGCCGTGAAGCAGGCCGAACGCATTGCCGACGGAGACCTGAGCCACACCGTGACGGTCGACCGCCGCGACGAAATGGGCCGCCTGCTCGAAGCGCTGGGCCAGATGCAGGAGAAGCTGCGCGGCATCGTCGCCGGCGTGCGCCGCAACGCCGAAGGCGTGGCCACCTCCAGCGCCGAGATCTCGCAAGGCAACAACGACCTGAGCGCACGCACCGAGCAGCAGGCCAGTGCGCTGGAAGAAACCGCCGCGTCGATGGAAGAACTGTCGAGCACCGTGAAGCAGAACGCCGACAACGCACGCCAGGCCAACCAGCTTGCGCTGAGCGCGTCGACCGTGGCCGTTTCGGGCGGCGAGGTGGTCAACCGCGTGGTCGACACCATGAAGGGCATCAACGATTCGTCGAAGCGCATTGCCGACATCATCGGCGTGATCGACGGCATCGCCTTCCAGACCAACATCCTCGCGCTGAATGCCGCCGTCGAAGCGGCACGCGCCGGCGAACAAGGCCGCGGCTTTGCGGTGGTGGCGGCCGAAGTGCGCAGCCTCGCGCAGCGCTCGGCCGATGCCGCCAAGGAGATCAAGACGCTCATCTCCACCAGCGTGGAGCGCGTCGAGCAAGGCACGGCCCTGGTCGACGAGGCCGGCACGACGATGCGGGAAGTGGTGTCGTCGATCAAGCGCGTGACCGACATCATGGGCGAGATCAGCGCGGCCAGCGTCGAGCAGTCGGCCGGCGTCTCGCAGGTCGGCGACGCCGTCACCTCGATGGACCAGGCCACGCAGCAGAACGCCGCACTGGTGGAACAGAGCGCGGCCGCAGCCGAGAGCCTCAAGTCGCAGGCGCAACAGCTGGTGAATGCGGTGGCCGTGTTCAAGCTGGGCAGCCACGACGCACCGCCCGCAGCCGCGGCGCCCGCGCCAAGGGCGCCTGCCGCCGCGGTGACAGAACGCCGCTCGCCCGATCGCGCCACCAACGTGACGCGCATCCACACGCAAGCCAAGGCCGCTGCACCGGTAGCGCCGGCAGCGAACACCCCGGCTCCGGCAAAAGCGTCCCCGCGCCCTACCCCGGCTGCACCGGCCGCTGCAGCCGCCAGCACCGGTACCGACGACTGGGAAAGCTTCTGAGAATCCCATAGCTCATGCACCCCGACGGCCCGCAACGCGCGGGCCGTTTTCATTCGCGCTTCATCCTGAGAACAGACTGTGCAAAGCCCTGTTGCACTGCGGATCGCCTGCGCTTCTGCTGTGCAGAATTCCCTACACAGCCGCCATCCGCCTACCGATAAGACGGGAAGCAGTTCTTGTCTTCATCGTTCAACGGAGCCCCCCCATGTCCAAGCACTTCGGCCATCTGGCCATCGTCACCCTCACTGCCCTCGCCGCCCTCGGCTTCAGCGCACACGCCGCTGCCAAGGAAGGCAACGCCACGGCCGACGAAGCCTCGGCCATGGTCAAGAAGGGCGTGGCCTTCATCAAGACCAACGGCAAGGAAAAGGGCTACGCCGAGATCAGCAAGAAAGGCAGCCAGTTCTCCGACCGCGACCTCTACCTCGTGGTCTACGGGCTGGACGGCACGGTGCATGCCCACGGCGCCAACGAAAAAATGATCGGCAAGAACCTGATCGAGCTCAAGGACGTCGACGGCAAGCCCTTCGTGAAAGAGCGCGTCGAGCTGGCCCGATCCAAGGGCACGTTCTGGCAAGACTACAAGTTCACCAACCCGACGAGCAAGAAGATCGAGCCCAAGAGCATGTACTGCGAGAAGCTCGACGACGCCGTGGTCTGCGGCGGCATCTACAAGTAAGTAAACCGCGGCATCTTGCCGCGAAGGGATATTTCATGAACCTGGGTGCAAAGCTATTGGTTTCGCCGCTGTTGACGGCCGCGATGGTCTTGTCCATCGCCACCGTGAACACCGTGCTGCAAAGCCGGACGGCCACGCAGAACAATGTGGCGTTCAAGAGCGACGTGGAAAGCTTTCGCACCGTCACCAGTGTGCAAGACCAGTTCGCCACAGTGCACGCCAACGTCTACAAGACGGTGGCGCTGATCGGCTCGCTCGATGACGCCAAGATCAAGGCCTTCCGTGCCTCGCTGACCAGCCAGCTCGACGGCATGAAGCGCACGCTGGGCAACATGGCCGAAGCCGGCGGCGCCGGCAGCGAGTTCGCCACCGGCATGGCCGCGCTGAGCCAGCAGCTTGACAAGTACGGCAAGCAGGCCGATTCGGCGATCGACCTGTCGACCGTTGACCCCAACACCGGCATCGCGGCCCTGCAGGGCGCCGATGCCACCTTCGGCTCGGTCGCCACCTCGCTGGGCGGACTGGTGGCCAAGATGGAAGCCGCTTCGTTCGAGGCCATGGATACCGCCACCACGCGCGCCAACCAGCGCAGTGCGTTGCTCGGCGTGCTGGGCCTGCTGGTCTGCGGCACCGCCGTGGGCGCCGCCTGGTGGATGCAGCGCAAGGTGATCGGCGACCTGCGCCGCGCCGTCGGCGTGGCGACCGAGGTGGCCAACGGCAATCTCTGCGCGAACGCAGAAACCTCGCGCACCGACGAAGTGGGCGAGCTGATGCGCTCGCTCGGCGCGATGACGCGCCAGCTCAGCAGCTCGCTTCAGACGGTGAGGGAATCGTCGTCGTCGATCCAGACCGCCAGCGCGGAGATCGCCATCGGCAACCAGGACCTGAGCCAGCGCACCGAGCAAACCGCCAGCAACCTGCAACAGGCGGCCTCGTCGATGGACCAGCTGACCGGCACCGTCAAGCAAAGCGCCGACTCGGCACGCCAGGCCAACCAGCTCGCTGCTTCGGCAGCGGAAGTGGCGGCACGCGGTGGCGCGGTGGTCTCGCAGGTGGTCACCACGATGGACGAGATCAACGCCAGCTCGAAGAAGATCAGCGACATCATCGGCGTGATCGATGGCATCGCCTTCCAGACCAACATCCTCGCGTTGAACGCCGCGGTGGAAGCCGCTCGCGCCGGCGAGCAAGGCCGCGGCTTCGCGGTGGTGGCCGCCGAGGTGCGCAGCCTGGCGCAGCGCTCTGCACAAGCGGCCAAGGAGATCAAGGGCCTGATCGGCGCGTCGGTCGAGAAAGTCGAAGGCGGTTCGCGCCTGGTCGCCGATGCCGGCGCCACGATGAGCGAGATCGTCACCTCGGTGCAGCGCGTCTCCGACATCATCGGCGAGATCACTTCGGCCTCTTCGGAGCAGAGCGACGGCATCGGACAGGTGAACACGACCGTGGCTCAACTCGACCAGATGACGCAGCAGAACGCAGCGCTGGTCGAAGAGTCGGCCGCAGCGGCCGAATCGCTGAAAGAACAGGCCACGCGGCTGGCGCAAGTGGTCTCGGTGTTCCGCCTGCCGGACGGGCGCCGAGCCGAAGCAGACGCCACATTTTCCCGTTGATCCACCCTTTAGTTGCCGGCCGGAACGCCGATAGTCACTTCAGAACCGCCGCATCGGCACCTTCTCAAAGGAATTTCACATGGACATGATTCACGAAGCCGCCCACGTCGCACGCCACGAAGCTGCGCGCGCGGCCCTGGCTGCCCAGTCGGGCAGCGAATTTCTGACCTTCCGCCTGGGCGCCGAGGAGTACGGCATCGACATCCTGAAGGTTCAGGAAATCCGCTCGTACGAAGTGCCCACCCGCATTGCCAACGCACCCCAGTTCGTGAAGGGCGTCGTGAACCTGCGCGGCGTGATCGTGCCCATCGTCGACCTGCGCCTGAAGCTCGGTTGCGAAACGGCCGACTACAACAGCTTCACCGTGGTCATCGTCCTCAACGTCAAGGGCCGCGTGGTCGGCGCCGTGGTGGATTCGGTTTCCGACGTGCTGGAACTGTCGGCCGATTCGATCAAGCCCGCCCCCGAAATGGCCTCGGCCGTGGACACCAGCTTCATCACCGGCATCAGCAGCGTCAACGACCGCATGCTGATCATGATGGACATCGAATCGCTGATGGCCAGCCCGGACATGGGCTTGATGGACAGCGCACACTGAAAACGCGGCGCACTGGTCGGCGCGTCGGTCGAGAAAGCCGAAGGCGGTTCGCGCCTTGCGGCTGATGCTTCGGCCCTTTCGGGCCAGCGCGTTCGCGAGGTTCCACTCGCTTGAGGGGTCCGCTTCGCGGATCTATCTCCTCCGCCTTGTTCGCGCACCTCCACTCCACCTCACCCGTTCGGGCTGAGCTTGTCGAAGCCTGGTTCGCGCACCACCACCACCACCCGCTTCGCGCGTCACCATCCGTTCGGGCTGAGCCTGTCGAAGCCTGGGTCGCGTACCACCACCCGCTTCGCGCACCACCTCCGTTCGGGCTGAGCTTGTCGAAGCCTGCCTCGCGCACCACCGCCCGCTTCGCGCGTCACCATCCGTTCGGGCTGAGCCTGTCGAAGCCTGGGTCGCGTACCACCACCCGCTTCGCGCACCACCTCCGTTCGGGCTGAGCTTGTCGAAGCCTGCCTCGCGCACCACCGCCCGCTTCGCGCGTCACCATCCGTTCGGGCTGAGCCTGTCGAAGCCTGGCTCGCGCACCACCACCCGCTTCGCGCACCACCTCCGTTCGGGATGAGCTTGTCGAAGCCTGCCTCGCGCACCACCGCCCGCTTCGCGCGTCACCATCCGTTCGGGCTGAGCCTGTCGAAGCCTGGCTCGCGTACCACCACCCGCTTCGCGCACCACCTCCGTTCGGGCTGAGGTATCGAAGCCGTGCTGCTTTTGCGTAATCGTTGTTCACTGCGTGAGGCCGCGTCGGGATATGCCCCCGACAGGGCAGTAACTTTCTTTCGCTTCCCCGAAAGAAAGTCACCAAAGAAAGGGGGACCCGACGGAGGCGGTCGGCCTAGGGCCGACTG
>Ga0307515_10011999_pt1 | contig 16363 bp, 14 predicted proteins | sample 17_EM_MG_FD_194513 | JGI IMG/M metagenome (GOLD analysis project Ga0307515, IMG submission 194513) | Populus trichocarpa ectomycorrhiza microbial communities from riparian zone in the Pacific Northwest, United States - 17_EM | ecosystem: Host-associated > Plants > Roots > Unclassified | place...
CCGCCACCGAGCAGGCGGATGCCGAGCCGGGCGGCGGAGATGCCGACCAGGACGTGCGTGAGGTAGAGGCTGTAGGAGATCCGCCCGAGGTACTGGAGCGGCGGGCCGAGCCTCAGGGTGTGGAGCAGCGAGCCGCCGCCGCGCCGCGCGCCGCCGGCGAAGAACAGGACCAGCGTGGTCGCGACGACCACCGCGGTGCGCTGCGGTGCATCGTCGGCGGTGATCCAGCGGCTGTGCGACGCCAGGAGCGGCAGGCACGTGGCAGCAGTGACCAGCGCCCAGGTGCGGCGGCTGATCCGGCCCTCGTGGTGCCACGCGGTGATGGCGCCGAGGAAGAAGTACGGCCAGGCCCAGAGGAACACGGCGGACCTGACGTGCAGGAGGCGGGCGCCGACGGCGAGCGAGATCAGCCACAGCGGGCCGAACACGAGCCAGGATCGCTGGCCGGCGAGCCGCTGCACCACGGACATCGCGACGACGTAGACCAGGTAGAACTGGATCTCGAGGCACAGCGTCCAGAACACGCCGATGAGGTGCGGGATGCCGAGGAACTGCTGGACATAGAGCACGTGGGCGACGACATCGCCGACCGAGGGCGGCGACACCGGGGGCCTGGCCTCGGTCGGCGCACCGAGCATCGGCAGGACGATGGCGGCGGCGATCGCGGCCCAGTACGGCGGATCGAGCCGCAGCGACCGCCGCAGCGCGAACCGACCGAGGAAGCCGGGGGTGATGGTGGCGTCGCGAACGCTGTGGGCGATCACGAAGCCGGACAGGACGAAGAAGATGTAGACGCCGAGGTAGCCGTTCGCCAGCACGGCGTGAACCGGCTCGGCGAGCGGGACCCGCGCGCCGGGGAGCAGGTCCTGCAGGTAGACGTGGTAGAGGACCACACTGATCGCCGCGACGCCGCGAAGCGCGTCGATCAGGGCGAAGCGGGCGGACGGTGGCGTCACTCCCGCAGCAGCCTAGCCGAGGACGACCCGCGCCACACGGAGCGGGAGGCCGCTCCCGACGGCTTTCCCGACAGCGCGAGGGCGAGCGCAGGCGCTCAGAACGCCGGCTTGATCGCGTGCGCGCGGTCGTGGCGCTCGGCGTAGCGGCGCGGCGGGGTGGTGATCGTCGAGCGCACCAGGAACGGCGCCGGGTCGACGTAGTGCGTATCGGTGGTGTCGCCGTGCTGATCGGGGTGCTCCGGGATCTCGAGGCTGAAGTGGAGGTGCGGCGCCGATGAGAACACGGCGGTGGCGCCGAGCGTGCCGAGGTACTGCCCGGCCGCGACGCGGTCGCCGACGTGAACCTCGGCGACGTCGTCCATGTGCATGTACGCGGTCAGCGTGCCGTCGTCGTGCTCGATGCGGACGTAGCGGCCGCTGCGGCCGTCGAGGCCGAGCTCGCTGAGCTCGACGCGGACCACGGTCCCGGCGGCCACCGCGACGATCGGCCGGCCGCGCGGACCGTCGAGGTCGACGCCGCAGTGGCCCTCGCCGCACTCGGGGCGCTCGATGCCCTCGCGGGCGGCGCCGAAGTGCCGGCTGGACTGCTCCGGCATCAGCTCGGATGTGCCGGTCACCGGGTGGGTCCAGGCCCGCAGGCTGGGGAACCGCTCGTCGAGCCGCATCCCGCGGCGCACGGGCACCTCGTAGCGCGCCTCGATCTCGGTCTCGACCGTGACCTGCCGCGGCGGGACCCGCTCGTGCGCGGTGTCGCTGATCCGGAGTGCGACCGGCTCCGAGCTCGGCGCGAGGTCGACGTTGGCCAGCGACGCCGGCGGTGGCGGCGCCATCTCGCCCCAGGTCCACTGGCCGATCACGATCGCCACGAGCATCGAGCCGACGACCGCGGCGCCGAGTGCGCGGACCAGCCGCGGTGTCGGTGGGGTCGGCAGAAAGTCGAGCGGCGTCGACCGCGCGAGGAGCAGGTCGCGATCCTCGAAGCAGGAGCGGTGCCACAGCTCGACGGCGCCCGCCACGTTCACGAACGGGCGCCCCTCGTGCAATGCAACCGCGCCTCCACATCGCGGACACATGCCGGCCACCATGGGACCACCGTAACGCAAGACGGCGGTGAGATCCCTCGACGAGTTCACAATTCCAGCTGTGGCGATGCTGCCTACACGCACCGAGATCGGCGCGCGTTTCACTCACGCTGTCATCGTGCACCACAATGCCCCGCTTCCTGCGATGCGATCTTCTCGCAGGAAATCGCCGTGCGGCTCCGGCGGGCGATCTCGAAATGGCTCGCTACTGCGAAGCTCGCGAATCACAGACACATGGTGAATACGCGATTGCGATAAAGGTCAGTGCACGGACTCGCGCGCGCGGCGGCGCTCGCCTCGTGTCGCGATCGACGCCGGATTCGCGTGCGCGCAGCCGCGGTGATGCCGAGACGTGGTCCGCATCCGTTACATCGCGCAGCACCGAAAGCTGCATTTTTCGCCGGCGGCGAGCTCGCAGCGATCGCGTAACCGAAACCCGCAGCGCGCGTATCGTCGGTGCTCGATCGAACGGAGGGGTACGTGTGAGACGGCCACCCGGATCGAGCTCGATCCATTGGAGGAGCTATGTACAGGTTTGGATTCATCGCAGGACTGTCGCTCGCGCTCACCAGCTGCGTGACCGACGGCAAGGACGGCAGCATGGGGACCCCCGGCGCGGCGGGTGCCGAAGGTGACGACGGCGCCGCCGGGGCAACGGGGCCGACGGGGCCGACCGGGCCGCAGCTCGCGCTGCCGGCGCTCTACACCACGAGCAACGCCAGCGCCGGTAACCAGATCTCGGCCTATCTTCGGGCCTCGAATGGCAACCTCAGCCGCAAGGGCAGCTACGCCACCACGGGCGCCGGCCTCGGCGCCGGCCTCGGCAGCCAGGGCTCGCTGGTGTTCGACGGCAAGTCGCAGCGGTTCTTCGCGGTCAACGCGGGCGACAGCTCGATCTCGATGCTCGCGATCGATGCCGACGGCGAGCTGTCGGCGCTGTCGACGGTCGCGTCCGGCGGCAAGCGGCCGGTGAGCGTCGCGGTCCACGGCAGCACGGTCTACGTCGCCAACCAGGGCGACCTCGCGACCCAGGTCGGCGCCAACATCGCCGGCTTCCAGGTCGACGGCGATGACCTGGTGCCGATCGCCGGCTCGGCCCAACCGCTGAGCGCCACGACCGACGTGCACCCGACCGACATCGCGTTCAGCCCGGGCGGCGGGTTCCTCGTCGTCGCCGAGCGGTTCGCCGGCAAGCTCGACACGTTCAAGGTGATCAACGGCGTGGCCCAGCCGGGCAGCTTCCAGAGCTCGGCCGGCCTGCAGCCGTTCGCGTTCGACTGGAGCCCGGAAGGCTTCCTCGTGGTCGCCGAGGTCGGCACCGGCGCCGCCGGCGCCTCGTCGGTGAGCTCGTACGCGATCTCGGCCACCGGCGCGCTGACGCCGATCACCTCGGCGCTGCCGACGCTGCAGAGCGCGGCGTGCTGGCTGGTGATGGCGGGCGGCTACGCCTACATCGCGAACGCGGCGAGCGCCAACATCACCGGCGTGACGGTGTCCGGGACCGGCGCGCTGGCGCTGCACGACGCCAGTGGCATCACGGCGATCACCGGCGCGGGCGCGACCGATCTCGCGGTGTCGCCGGATCACGGGTACCTGTACTCGCTGGCCGGCGGTCCGCACATGATCAACATCTTCGCGATCCACGCCGACGGCAGCCTCGACGCCCTGCCCGGCCTGCCCGGCGCCCCGGCGACCGCCGCCGGCCTCGTGGTCCGCTAGCGCTGGCGCTCGCGCAGCGCGCCGCCGAGCCACGCGCACGGCAGCGAGATCGCGATGACGGCGAGCGAATACCAGTGCGGCCCGGCGTCCCACATCGCCACCGCGCCGGCGGTGCTGATCGCGAGGCCGACGCCGCCGAGCGCCAGCGCGTGCGCCACCGGCCGGTCGGGCGCGAGCCGCGCCGCGACGTAGCAGCCGGCGACGCCGCAGGCGATGCGGTAGCCGAGCGCGAGCAGGAACAGCCCGCCGCTCATCTCCTGGCCGAGCGGCGGGAACACGCCGGTGAGGTGCAGCGCGACATCGATCGCGGTGGTCACGGCGAAGATCGTGGCCAGGCCGCCGAGCACGGCGCCGGCGCGGCGGGCCAGCCGGCGCGACGGGCGGGCGGCGAGGACGGGGGACGAGGACGCAGACGACAGGGTGGTCATGGGAGGTCTCCAGGTGGTGAGTGGTCGCGCGGGTTCTGCGCTTTCATGGACACGTCGGAGCCGACCGGGCCGGCTCGACATCGGCCCGCAAGAAACCTCCGCGCGAGCGACACCACCCGGGGATCAGGGACTTGCGGCCCCGAGTTTCCGCGCGCGCGGCGCCGGCTTTCGCGCCGCGAGCCTTCCGCCCGGCCGCGGATCGGGTACCGTGGCGGCCGTGTACCGACGTTGAGTGCATCGTGGGCCCGGCGTGTCCGGGTCACGCAACCGCGACGGGTGACGGCCTCGGGCCTCCAGACACCCGTCTGGAGGATCCATGACCTTCGAGTACGAAACGCTGATCGAGACCATCGCGGCGACCGCCGCGACCCACGCCGCGCGCGTCGATCGCGGCGAGTTCCCCGCCCAGACCTTGCGCGCGCTCGGCGATGCCGGCTTGCTCGGCCTGGTCAGCGCAACCGAGGTCGGCGGCCAGGGCCTCGGCTTGCCCGCCGCGGTGACCGTCGTCGAGCGGCTCGCGCGCGAGTGCGGATCGACCGCGATGGTGGTGTGCATGCACTACTGCGCCACCGCGGTGCTCGAGACGCTCGGCCCGATCGAGATCCGCCGGGCGATCGCCGCGGGTGCGCACCTCACCACGCTGGCGTTCTCCGAGCTCGGCTCGCGCAGCCAGTTCTGGGTGCCGATGTCGACGGCGACGCCCGACGGCGACGCGGTCAAGCTCAACGCGCGCAAGAGCTTCGCGACCTCGGCGAACCACGCCGACAGCTACGTGTGGTCGAGCAAGCCGGTGGCGGGGAGCGAGCTGTCGACCCTGTGGCTGGTGCCGCGCACCACGCCAGGCGTGCGGGTCACCGAGGCCGGGTTCGATGGCATCGGCCTGCGCGGCAACGACTCGTGCCCGATCACCGCCGAGGACGCGCGGATCCCGGCGACCGCCCGCCTGGGCGACGACGGCGCCGGGTTCGGCGTCATGATGGGTACCGTGCTGCCGTGGTTCAACGTGCTGTCGGCCGCCGTGTCCACCGGCCTGATGGAGGCCGCGGTCCAGCGCACCTGCACGCACGCGGCCGGGACCCAGTTCCAGCACGCCGGCACGTCGATCGCCGAGCTCCCGACCGTGCGCGCCTACATCGCGCGGATGCGGATCAAGACCGACCAGAACAAGGCGCTGCTCGGCGACACGCTCGCGGCGATCGCCGGCAATCGCGCCGACACGATGCTGCGCGTGCTGGAGAGCAAGGCCGCCGCGGGCGAGGCCGCCGCCGAGGTCACCGATCTCGCGATGCGGGTGTGCGGCGGCGCCGCGTTCCGCAAGGAGGTCGGCGTCGAACGGATCTTCCGCGATGCGCGCGCCGCGCTGGTCATGGGGCCGACCACCGACGTCCTCTACGACTTCATCGGCAAGGCCGTCTGCGGCCTGCCCCTGTTCTGACCATGACCGAGATCGTCCTCGGCGCCGTCGCCTACGACGCGAAGGTCGTCCCGATCTGGGAGGGCTTCAAGGCGTACTTCGCGTCGCGCGGCCTGGCGTTCGACTTCGTCCTGTACTCGAACTACGAGCGCCAGGTCGCGGCCCACCTGCGCGGCGAGATCGACGTCGCGTGGAACTCACCGCTGGCGTGGATCCAGACCCGGCGCGCGGCGCCGGAGCGCGCGCAGGCGATCGCGATGCGCGACACCGATCGCGACCTGACCTCCGTGGTGCTGGTCCGCGCCGGCGGGGTGGCGACGGTGGCCGAGCTCCGCACCGTCGGGGTCGGCGCCGCCGACTCGCCGCAGGCGACCCTGATCCCGCTGCTCGCGCTCGCCGACGCCGGCGCCCGGGTCGAGCCGGTCCACCACGACGTGCTGCTCGGCAAGCACGGCGATCACGTCGGCGGCGAGCGCGACGCGGTCAAGGCGCTGCTCGCCGGCGCGGTCGACGCGGCGTGCGTGATCGATGGCAACCGGCTGGCGTTCGCGCGCGAGGGCCTGTTCGCGCCCAACCAGCTGCGCGTGATGCTGCAGACCGGGCCGTACGACCACTGCAACTTCACCGTGCTCGACGAGGCCCCGGCGATCGCGACGTTCCGCGAGCTCCTGCTCGCGATGTCGTACGACGACCCGGCGGTGCGCCCGCTGCTCGACCTCGAGGGCCTCACGCGCTGGCTGCCCGGCCGGACCACGGGCTACGCGCTGCTCGAGCGGGCGTTGGATGCTGCTGGATCTCGGTGACCTCGGCCTCGACGAGGGCGCGCACCTGCTGATCAAGCGCGCCCTGGCGCAGGGCGGCGCCGTGACCGTGCGTGGCACCGCGGCGAGCCTCGCGGTCGACCTGCCCGCGTGGTGCCGCGCCCGCGGCCACGCGCTCGCGCCGTGCGCCGGCGGGTTCGCGATCACCGCCGGCCCGGACCGCTGGCGCCACGCCGAACGCGCTGGCGGCGACGCCCCGGTCGCGCACCCACCCGCGCGCTGGGGGCTGGCCGCGCGCGGCGCGCTGGTCGAGGCCGGCGCCCCCGAGCTCGACCTGCCGCTCGCGGTGTGGGCCGACGACGCCGCGCGGCTCTACGCCCAGGCCGCCGCGGCGCAGTGGGATCCGGCGACCGCGATCCCGTGGGACGCGGCGATCGCCCATCCCGACGAGGTCGAGGACGCGGTGGTCCAGGTGATGACCTACCTGATCGAGAACGAGACCGCGGCGCTGCTCGTGCCGGTGCGGTTCCTCGGCCGGCTGCACCCGCAGTTCCGCGAGGTCATGCAGCTGCTCGCGATCCAGGCCGCCGACGAGGCCCGCCACATCGAGGTGTTCACCCGGCGCGCCCGGCTGCGCCGCCGCGCGCTCGGCCTGTCGACGGCGAGCGGCCAGGCCTCGCTGGCCACGCTGTTCGACGAGCCCGAGTTCGCGGTCGCGAGCCTCCTGCTCGCGGTGCTCGGCGAGGGCAGCTTCCTGGCGCTGCTGTGGTTCATCCGCGATCACGCGCCGGACGCGTGCACCCGCGAGGTCGCCCGGCTCGCCGCCCAGGACGAGGCTCGCCACGTCGCGTTCGGCCTCGCCCACCTCGCCCACCAGCTCGCCGCCGAGCCCGCGCTGCGCGGCCGGCTCGCCGCGGCGATCGAGCGCCGCCACGCCCAGCTCGCCCACACCGCCGGCCTCAACGAGGAGGTGTTCGACGCCCTGCTGCTGCTCGCGGCGGGCGGCTGGGATCCCGCCGCGCTGCGCCGCGGCCACGCCGCCGTGGTCGAGCTGTCGCGTCAGATGGACGACGGCCGCCGCGCGCGGCTCGGCCGCCTCGGGTTCTCGGCCGGCGACGCCGCCCGGCTGTCGTCGCTGCACACCCGCAACTTCATGTGACGGCTAGGGCTTCTTCTTCCGCATGATGACGAGGTGGTTGGCGTTGTGCTTGTCGTAGTAGCCGAAGCGGAACCCCAGGTCGCGCTTGGGCTCGGCCTCGAACTCGACCCGCCAGTCCTTGGCGATCGAGCCGCCGGCCTGGATGTGCGGGCCGACGAACGCGCCGTAGGTCTCGTACTCGAAGCCCGCCGGCTTGCCCCACTTGGGCGCGACGCCGGTGGCATCGGACACCATCCAGGTGGCGTGGCCGGTCAGGTAGTCGCGCATGATCGAGAACGAGTCCCAGGACAGGAGGTAGCTGGCGGCCTTGGTCATGCCGGCGATCGAGCCCTTGGCCTCGAGGTGCTTGATGGTGCGCGGATCGGCCTTGAGGTGCTCGTTGTCGAGGTTCTGCTGGATGTGGCGGTAGACCTGGATCCGGCCACCCGGCTTCTGGAACTGGATCTCGACGTTGGCGAAGATCCGGTTGCGGACGTTGGGCCGGGCCTTGGCCGGCGTCGGGGCGGCGGCGACCTCCTTGTCGTCGAGGTAGTGGATCGAGCCGTCGGACTCGAGCTTGAAGTAGCGCAGCGCGACGACCTGGTAGCCGTGGGTCTTGAGCGCCGAGAGCCCGAAGATCAGCTGGGTGGGGAGCGAGCCCTCGCGCATCGCGTCGATCATGTTGATCGTGTTGCTGAAGTTGACGCGGTAGAGGAACTTGAGCTCGTACTCGACCTTCTTGAGCGCGCGGTCGAGCTCGCCGCCCTTGAGCTGGCCGAGGTCGCGCGGATCGCCGGCGGGCTCGAGCGAGATCGTCGTGATCTCGTCGGCGTCGGGATAGACCGTGAGCGCGGTGGACAGGTCGCCGCCGGCGAACGGATAGACGACCCGCTTGGGGATGTCGGACGGGACGTGCTCGCCGAAGAAGTTGCGCGCGGGCCGGACCCACTGGGCGAGGTAGTCGGCCTGGGCCTTCTTGATGACCTCGCAGTGCTCGGCGAGCACCTTGGGATCGAAGCCGTCGGGCGCGGGTGCGTCGCCGCAGGCGCCGACCGCGAGCAGGGCCTTGCCGTCGGGGGTGAAGTCGTGGCCGCCCGGCGCCGGCGCGGCCGTGGCGCCCTTGGTGTCGGGCCGCACGTCGGGAGGCTTGACCTCGGTGAGCTCGACGTGGCCGGGCTGCTTCGCCCCGGCCGCGGTGTCCGGCGCGGCCCCCGACGCGACGGTCGAGGGCGTGGTCTGCGCGGCGCTGGACGCGGAGCCGGCACCACCCTTGGCAGGGTCGTTGCCGTGACAGGCGACCGCCAGGACGGCGAGCGCGGCGAGCAGGAATGGACGAAGCATCACGGCTGCATCATGCAACGAAGTTGCGCCCAAGGCTATTCAGTCAGCGTTCCGCAAATTGCATCACCGTCTCGGTGCCAGCGCGGCGGATCGTGACGGTGGTCGCGCCGCGGGCATGTGCGATCCGGTCGGTGAGCATCGTACGAGAAGTCACCAGCCGGCCGCCCATCGCGACGATCACGTCGCCGGCCTCGAGACCGAAGTCGCGGACCTGTGCGTCGAGCCGCAGGCCGGTGACGCTGCCGTTGAGCACGATCGGCGCGGGGTGGCCGACGGTGACGATCGGCGCGAGGTCGGCGGCCAGCGAGCTGACCCGGTAGCTGGTGCCCTTGCCGTCGACGCAGACCACCCCGGGGGCCGGGCTCGGGCACGCGAAGCTCGCGGCGGGCGCCGCGCGCGGGCCGGCGGCGGCGGCGTCGGCCCAGGCCAGGCCGGTGCGCACCGCGGCGGCGAGATCTCCGTCGACCGGACCGGTCAGCCGGACCACGAGCTGGGTGGGACTCGTGCGCGAGGTGGCGAGCCGCGCGGCGAGCGCCTGGGTCAACGGCTCGCGCTGGAGCTTGGCCAGCTGCTCGGCGACGACCTGGGCGAGGGTGTCGGCGCCGCCGGGGACGTCGATCGCGATCCAGGCATCGAGCGGCTCGGGCTGCGCGGCGGCCAGCAAGTGAACGTCGCCGAGCGCGACGGCGGCGATCGGCGAGGACTCGAGATACGGCCGGGCGCGGGCGAACCGCGGGTCGTCGAGCACCGGCGCCGCGGCGGCGGCCGGGCCGGCGCCCAACGTGGCGATCCACAGCCCGGGCTCGCGCTGGCTGAGCGCGGCGCAGCGCGGCGGCCGCGGCAGCGCGACCAGCGCGGTGATGTTGCTGGCGCGATCGACGGTCACGCCGACGGCGTCGCTCTCGACCGCGGCGTCGACCAGGCAGCCCAGGCTGGCCGGCCAGCGCGACGCCAGGACGTCGAGCACGCCGCGGAGCCGGGGGTGGGACAGCGCCCTGCCATCGGCGATCGCGACCGCGACCGCCCCGGCGGGCAGCCCGGCGAGCACGCGCTCGCGCGCGGTGGGCGCACGGCGGTGGCACCCGGCGCTCGCGATCAGCAGGCCGGCAGAGACCGCTGCCCAAAATGCGGCCGAGATCGCTGCCGAGACCACTGCCGAGACCACGATCGAAATCCGCATCGCGCCGACGGGGAACATCGTCTCGCTGATCATGCCTGCAACCAGCGCAAAAGCGCGCTCCGCATGAGCGAAACCTAACGAATTGCCGCACGCAGGGGGTGGCCGCGGGCGCTATGTTCGGATCCATGGCGACGATCAACGACGCCCGGCTGCGCGAGATCTTGACCACGTCGCCGACGATCGCGGTGCTCGGCGTGCACCACGAGCAGGAGAAAGCCGCGTTCTATGTCCCGGAGTACCTCCACGACGAGGGCTACCGGATCATCGGCGTCAACCCGCAGCTCCACGGCCAGGAGCTGTTCGGCGAGCCGGTCCGCGGCACGCTGGCCGAGATCGCCGAGCCGGTGGATCTGATCGACGTGTTCCGCCGCGCCGAGCTGATCCCGCAGCACGTCGAGGACATCCTCGCGATGAAGCCGCGCCCCAAGGTCGTGTGGTTCCAGCTCGGGATCAAGAACGACGACGTCGCGCACATCCTCGAGGCCTCGGGGATCACCGTGGTCCAGAACCGCTGCACGCTCGCGGATCACCAGCGGCTCGGCCTCGGCGCCCCCGCGCGCAAGTGACGCGCAGCGTGGCGCGCGGGCACCCGCTCGCAAATCCGCCCGCCCCGCGCGACGGCGCACGCAGCGCGCCCCGTTGTGCCGCGATCCAGCGAGCTTGCGCATTGGCACGCGCGGTGCTGTATCCCGGATCATGCTGGACGCAACGACAGCGCAGGACCTGATCAAGCCGCACATGGCGGTGGTGTGCTCGAACAACGGCCAGTTCGCCGTGGTCGACCACCTCGAGGGCGGCGACTTCATCAAGCTCGCGAAGGACGCGAGCGGACAACACCACTACATTCCGCTGACCTGGGTTGCCTCCGTCGACGACAAGGTCCACGTCGACCGGCCGGGCGACCAGGCGATGCGCGAATGGACGACCACGCCGCCCACGGCGTGAAGAAAGGATCTGTTGTGGTCGCCGCCCTGCCATGGAAGATCGAGAACTCGACCGATGCCACGCGCGGTCAGCCGCTCGCCGCGCGCGTACTGGCGCGCAAGATCGAGCTCGAGGACGCGCTCGCGGATTGCGGGCGGCACGACTGGCTCCGACGCATCGCGCTCGAGACCGCGCTGACCGCGGTCTACGCGCTCATGACCGGCGACCTCGCGCATCCCCCCGATGTCATCGCCCGCGCCCTGAATCGCTGGCTCGAGCAACACAAGCACCTCACCTGACCGCGGGAGTGACGGGATGGCCGCGACACGGCGACCCAAAATAAAGTGAGAGTGAGCACAGCGAGAACGCTGCCCGTCCGACTTGGCGCGAAACAACATGTGCGATATTCCGCGCATTGTAATGACCGCCAAGAAAACTACGCTTTTGTGGGGCGTGTTCGCTGCGTCGCTGATCGCCGCGCACGCGCATGCGCAACCCGAACCAGAACCCGAGGCCAAGCCGGCGGGCAGCGCCGCTGGCGCCGAGAGCGGCGGTCAGCTGACCCTGCCCAAGGGGCGGTTGATCCTCGACGCGTTCATCGAGATCAACCTCAACGAGGCGTTCAAGCCGGTGTCGATCAGCCCCGACATCTGGTACGGCGCGACCCCCGATCTCACCGTCGGGCTGGTCCACAGCGCTGTCGGCGGCAGCGGGTTCATCGGCGGCGTCGGCAACTCGCTGTGCCTGACCGGCTCGGACAACGGCTGCACCGATCTCTATCCCGGGTTCGGGCTCGACGCGCGCTACAAGCTCAAGACCGGCATGCTGTCGTGGGCGGCCGACGGCGGGCTGTTCTTCGCCCACCTCTCGGATCCGATGCTGCTCTCGCTCAAGCTCGGCGCGATCGGCCGCTGGGAGCAGGACAAGATCGCGGTCGAGCTCCAGCCCAACCTGTCGATCGGCCTGACCAACCGCTCCGTCGACGTCGCCGGGGCCAGCGTCGCGCTCAACCGCGACGTGCTATCGCTGCCGTTCACCGGGCTGTACGCGGTCAACCCGATGATCACGGTCGCGGCGCAGCTCGGCGTGGTGCTGCCGCTCGAGGACGCCGGCGACTTCTACTCGATCCCGCTGTCGATCGGCGGGATCTATCACGTCAACGAGAGCATCAACGCCACCCTGGCGTTCAGCCTGCCGCGCCTGGTGGGCGGCGGCTCGCAGACCGGGTTCGATGCTCGCTCGCTGACCCTGGGAGGGACCTATGCGTTCTAACGCGCTGCTCGCAGTCGGTTTGAGTGGGGCGCTCGCCGCGTGCGCGACCCCTCAGGACAAGGCGATGTGCTACCCGGTGGCCAGCTGGGCCGCCCCGGTGGTCCGCTGCGGGACGTCCGCGCCGCCGCCGGTGGCGATCGCGCCGCCGCCGCCCGAGCCCGAGCCGGCCAAGCCGGAGCCGGCGCCCGAGCCCGAGCCGCCCCCGCCGCCCACAGCCGCGGCCAAGGCCGACAAGATCGAGCTGTCCGAGACCGTGCAGTTCGAGACCGAGTCGGCCGTGCTGGTCGATCGCTCCAAGCAGCTGCTCGACGACGTCGCGCGCGAGCTGGCCGATCACCCCGAGATCAAGCGGGTCCAGATCGAGGGCCACACCGACGCGGTGGCGTCGAAGGCCCACAACATGAAGCTGTCGCAGGAGCGCGTCGCCTCGGTGAAGGCCTACCTGCTCGGCAAGGGGATCCCGGCCAAGCGGCTGACCACCAAGGCGTTCGGCGAGACCAAGCCGCTCGCGAGCAACAAGACCGAGGAAGGCCGCGCCCAGAACCGGCGGGTCGAGTTCCGCATCTTGCGCAAGTAACCGCGCGCGCCATCGCGATCCCGAGCGCCGCCTGGTAAGAACCGGCCGTGCGCGTCGTGATCCAGCATCGCAGTCGTTACGTCTATCCGCGTCCGGCCCACCTCGGCCCCCACGTGATCCGGCTGCGGCCCGCCGATCACGCGCGCGCCGCGATCGAGCGCTACCAGCTGGCGATCGAGCCCGAGCATCGGGTGCACTGGCAGCGCGATCCGCACGGCAACCACGTCGCGCGAGTGACGTTCAAGGCCGGCCAGGCCACGACCGCGCTCGACGTCGTGGTCGAGCTCGCTGTCGATATCCGGCCGACCAACCCGTTCGACTTCCTGATCGACGACCGGGTCAAGCAGGTGCCGTTCCGCTACCCCGACGAGCTCGACGCCGAGCTCGCGCCGTACCTCGAGACCGGCGATCCGGCGTACCGGCTGGGCCGCAAGGCCACCGAGCTCCTGGCCGAGCTGCCGGCGACCGGCGAGACCATGGGCCTCCTGGTCGAGCTCAACAGCTGCGTCCGCGCGCGCGTGGCCTACGTCATCCGCGACGAGCCCGGGGTGTGGACGCCGGAGGAGACCCTGGGCCACGGCCGTGGCAGCTGCCGCGACGCCGCCGTGCTGCTGGTCGGGCTGATGCGGGCGCGCGGGATCGCCGCGCGGTTCGTCTCGGGCTACCTGGTCCAGCTGACCGACGAGGGCATGATCCCGGACGAGCCGCGCGGGGTCGATCGCGACGTGGTCGATCTGCACGCCTGGGCCGAGGCGTTCGTGCCCGGCGCCGGCTGGATCGGGTTCGACGGCACCAGCGGCCTCTTGTGCGGCGAGGGCCACATCCCGCTCGCCGCCACCGCGTCGCCGTCGCACGCCGCGCCGCTCGACGGCACCAGCGACGTCGCGGCCGCCGAGGTCCAGTTCTCGACCCGGATCGCGCGGCTGGGGCACGAGGCCCGGCCGACCGCGCCGTACCCCGACGAGGTCTGGACCGCGCTCGAGGCCGGCGGCGATCGCGCCGACGCGGTCCTGGCCGCGGCCGGGCTCGAGGTCTGGATCGGCGGCGAGCCGACGTTCACCGCGCGCGACCCCGGCACCCAGGCGCGGCCCGAGTGGCAGGGCGAGGCGCTGGGCGCCGACAAGTGGCAGCGCGGTCGGCGGCTCGCCGGCGACCTGCGCGATCGCCTGGCGCCGGGCGGCGCGATCCTGTACCGCATGGGCAAGCACTACCCCGGCGAGAGCCTGCCGCGCTGGGCGCTGGATGTCATCGCGCGCCGCGGCGGACCGGCGCTGTGGCCGGCGCGCGAGCTCGCGGCTGCCGGCGATGTCGCCGCGGCGCAGCGCTTCGGCGAGGCCCTGGCCACGGCGCTCGGCTTGGCGTGCGAGCTGCAAGCGGCGTACGAGGACCCCTGGGAGGTGCTGCGCGCCGAGGCCAACCTGCCGGTCGACGTCGATCCGCGAACCGCGGGGCTCGACGATCCCGAGGAGCGCCGCCGGCTGGCCCGGATCTTCGACCGCGGCGCGGGCAGCGTGGTCGGCTGGGTCCTGCCGCTCGCGGCGACCGACACGGGCTGGCGCACCGAGCGCTGGCGGCTGCGGCGCGAGCACCTGTTCCTGATCCCCGGCGACAGCCCGATCGGGCTGCGCCTGCCGCTGGGCAGCATCACCGGCGCCGACGCGCCGACCTGGGCCGAGGCGCCCGACCTGCCCGATCCGCGGCGCGACCCGCCGCCCGAATCCGACGACGTCCAACCTCGGCTGGAGCCCGCCGCGGCCGGCGCGGCACCTCGCCCGGCGCCCGAGCCACCTGAACCAGCCAAGCCGCCGCCCGGGATCCGCACCGCGCTGGCGATCGAGCCGCGCGATGGCGAGCTCTGGGTGTTCGTGCCGCCGGTCGCGCGGTTCGACGAGTTCTGCGCGCTCGTCGCCGCGATCGACCGGGCGCGCGAGGCCACCGGCCTGGCGGTCGAGCTCGAGGGCTACGCGCCGCCGCCGTCGCCCGAGCGGCTGCGGTTCGCGGTGACCCCGGACCCGGGCGTGCTCGAGGTCAACCTGCCGCCGGTCGCGAGCTGCCGCGAGGCCACCGCGCTCTACCACACCGTGTTCGACGCCGGGCTGGCCGCCGGGCTCACCGCCGAGCGCTACCTGCTCGACGGCCGCGCGGCGGGCTCGGGCGGCGGCAACCACATCACGATCGGCGGGCCGAGCCCCGAGCAGTCGCCGTGGCTGCGCCGGCCCGCGCTGCTGGCGAGCCTCCTGACCTTCGTGCAGCACCACCCGTCGCTGTCGTACCTGTTCACCGGGCTGTTCGTCGGGCCGACGTCGCAGGCGCCGCGGGTCGACGAGGCCCGCCACGACGCGCTGTACGAGCTCGAGATCGCGCTGCCGCGGCTGTACGACCCGCTGCCGGCGTGGCAGGTCGACGGGCTGCTCCGCCACCTCCTGGTCGACGTCGCGGGTTCGACCCACCGCGCCGAGATCTCGATCGACAAGCTGTTCGATCCGCAGACCCCGTACGGCCGCCAGGGCCTGGTCGAGCTGCGCGCGTTCGAGATGCCGCCGCACCCGCGGATGGTCTGTGCCCAGGCGATCCTGGTCCGCGCGCTGCTCGCGTCGTTCATCGCCGAGCCGTACCGCCACCCGCTGGTCCGCTGGGGCAGCGAGCTCCACGACCGGTTCCTCCTGCCCTACTTCCTGTGGGCCGACTTCGAGGACGTGCTCGACCAGCTCGCGCGGCGCGGCGCGGCGCTGCCCGCCGACGGCTACCGGCCGTTCGCCGAGCTGCGCTGCCCGCTGGCCGGCACGATCGAGGTCGGCGCCGCGCGGATCGAGGTCCGAAATGCGATCGAGCCGTGGCACGTGCTCGGCGAGGAGGCGACCCAGCAGGGCACCGCGCGCTACGTCGACTCGTCGGTCGAGCGCATCGAGCTCCGCGCGATCGGCCTCGATGCCGAGCGCTACGAGGTCGCGGTCAACCGGGCGATCGTGCCGCTGCGCCCGGTGGCCGGCCGCGACGTCCGGGTCGGCGGCGTCCGGTTCCGCGCGTGGTGCCCGCCGCACGCGCTGCATCCGCACCTGGGGATCCACCACCCGCTGCGGATCGACGTGATCGACACCTGGGGCCGGCGCGGAGTCGCGGGCGCGGCCTACCACGTCTGGCACCCCGAGGGCCAGGGGTTCGACAAACCGCCGCTGACCCGGGTCGAGGCCGAAGCGCGCCGGATCCGCCGGTTCACCCGCGAGGGGCCGTCGCCGTGGCCGCTGCAGACCCGGCCGGCCGACCCGCATCCGGAACAGCCGTACACGCTGGATCTGCGCCGGATCGACCCCGGGACCGCGATGCCCGATCCGAAGGACTGGGGCGCGCCGTGAACCGCCGGCCCGTCCCCGGCGACGCGGCCGACCTGCTGCCCGACGACGAGCTGGCCGCGTCGCTGGCGATGCACGACGAGCTGATCGCGCGCCGCGGGGTCGAGATCTGGATCGGCGCCGAGCCGACGTTCACCCGCGCCGACTCGCTCGAGCCGGCGTGGACCCGCGCCGCGGGCGGCGACGACAAGCTGACGCGCGCCCACGCCCTGGCCTGCGAG
>Ga0307515_10012000_pt1 | contig 16361 bp, 6 predicted proteins | sample 17_EM_MG_FD_194513 | JGI IMG/M metagenome (GOLD analysis project Ga0307515, IMG submission 194513) | Populus trichocarpa ectomycorrhiza microbial communities from riparian zone in the Pacific Northwest, United States - 17_EM | ecosystem: Host-associated > Plants > Roots > Unclassified | place...
AGCAAGGTGTTGTGGCTGTTGATCCGCAGGCTGACGCTGGCCCTGCCCACGGTCGCTCCGCCGATACGGACGAACAGGTCGTGGAGCGTGATCGGGTTGGCAGCATGGTTAGCGTTGCTCCCGGGCGGGCCAATCTGAACCAAGACGGGTGAGTTGACTGCGCCTGCGTCGACGAAGATGTGGGCCAACTTCACTCCGTCCACGTCAGCGGTGGTGAGAACCGCGTTGCCGGCGGTGGGTCGCAGGGTGGCGTAGCCCATCCCCATCACTATGGCGTTGGGGCGGTTGACTTGGATGGGAGTGTCGAGGTCGTAAATGCCGGGCGTAAGGAGCAGGTGCAGGCCGGCGTTGAGGGCGGCGTTCATAGTGGCGGCGGTGTCCACGCCAGCCCGAGCCACGTGGAACTGGCTGAGTGGGATGGAGGTGCCCTGGGTTTGGCCTGCGCCCCAGGTAATGCCGTTGGTGTTCGTGCGAAGCGCCGGAACGTAGACCTCGTAGTTCGCGCCGTTCAGCCAAAGGAACGGCTTCTCGCGCGAGATGGGAGTGGGGTTGACAAAGGTGTTGGCGGCGGTGGGCCAAACTCCGCCAGGCAGGTTATTAGGGATGCCCACGAACACCATGTTCCAGACGTTGCCGGTCCAGCTACCCCACTGCGAATTGCGGGAAATCCATTGCTGCTGAGAGATGGACCCTACATCGAAATCGATGAGGGAGTCGGAGATCCAGCCGCCGCTCACCCAGCCAAAATTGTCGTGAAGGAGCAGGTTGTTGTTGCGGATATGCATACGGCGGAAAGGACACGCCTGAGAAACGGCCCACTTCATGCCGGCGCCGGGTGGGGTGACCGAGAAGTTCTCCACCGCTCGCCAGAAGTTCTGAGTGCCGTTGAAGTTCGGTAGCACTGCGTCGGAGTGCACGTTCGAGACGGTGACGTCATCAGGGGACGCGCCCAGTCCCATGATGTGGGTGAAGAAGCCGATCGGGATATCGACGTTATAGGTGCCCGGCCGGAACAGTATCGCCGTGCGCGGCGTGCCGAACTGGTTGTTCCGTTGCACGGCGAAGATGCTGTTGATCTGGTTCTGGATGGTGGCCGCCGGCATCGATGGATCGAAGATGACCACGTTGGGCCCGAAGTTGGGACTGCTAGTACCGGTGGTGGTGGTGACGGAGAGCCCGCCGCTCTGCACGCCGGCTCCAAGGCCGTTCACGGCGGCTACCGTGAACGAGTAGGTAGTATTGGCGGCGAGTCCGGCGATGAGCGCGCTAGTGCCTGTAGGTGTAGCCACCTGCACGCCGTTGCGGAACACTTGATAGTTAGTGATGGTGCAGTTGGCGCCGGGGTTGGGTGCGGTCCAGCTGAGGGTAACACTGGTGTTGGTCACACCGGCGGCACTGAGGCCGGTGGGTGCGCCTGGCAGCGAAGCGCAGTTGCTATTGCCGAGGGTGCCAAAGACCTGAAACTCGAACAGGGAGTACCCCCACTGCGTAGCACGAGCGGTGCCGAGCACGCGCACGTAGCGGCCGGAGCCGGAAACGGCGAGATCATCGGTAGCGCCGTTGCCGGTGGTGGTAGTGAAGATGGTGGTCCAATTCGTCGCGTTGGCGGAAACCTGGATCTGGTAGCCGGTGCCGTAGGCGGCTTCCCAGTTGAGCAATACGCGGCTGACGTTGGCGGTGGTACCTAGGTCAACGTAAATCCACTCGTTGTTGGTAAAGGCGCTGCCCCAGCGCGTGCCCGCATTGCCGTCGACCGCGTTGGCGCCGACGAAAGGGCCCTCCACTGAGGATGCGACGACCGGTCGCCCCTGCGAAAGCAGGGTGGCGGTCTGAGCCTCAGCTGGGAGTGGGATGGCCAGCAGAGCGAATATCCAAGCGTAGGCAAGGAATGAGTACAGAAGTTTCTTGAACATGGTGCTCTCCAGAGTCGGTTTGAATGATGCGTGACTGCCATCGTCCGGCGCGGCTCACGCCGGCGACTTTGCAGCCCTATGACCTCGAACTCTTAGATGAATAGTGCCACTGGGTTCCTAGTGGTGACCTGGAACAGAGCCTCGGCTCTCCTCCCCCTAGAACTGATAAACGCGGACGTAGTCCACCAACATCTCCATCGGGAAGTCGGCGATGTTGGGAGCAGCATTCGGGAAGCTGCCCGCCAACGCCAGATTCATGATGATGTGGAACGGCTGCGTGGCGAACTCGTCAGCCATCGTCGGATCGTTGATGTTCTGGGTCTTGGAGAGCACGCCGTCGACGTACCAGCGTATCTGGGTCGTGGTGCGCTCCAGGCGATAGACATGGAACGCCGTCACGTCCGCAACCGGCCAGACCGACGCGTTGGCACCGACGCAGGTCGCACACCAGACTGACTGCAGGCCGAGCCGCGTATCCCAGAACAAGTTAAGAGTGACCTGAGTCACGGTGTTGACATGCTCCATGATGTCGATCTCACCGCTGCTCGGCCAATGCGTCCCCATCCGATCGTAGTAATCGAAGGCCGGGTTGTAGGCGCCGGTCAGCGTCCCGTCGCTCGAGTCGCCCATTCCCCAGAAGGCCGGCCAGGTGCCGATGCGGCTGGGTATGGACATGCGGGCCTCGATGGCGGTGGTTCGACCGGCCGTTACGCCCCAGGAACGCTTGCCGCGGGTCGTGATGCGGCAGGACTTCTGGTACCAGTCACGGCCGGCGATGTTCATCGGCACAGCCAGCCATTCGGCGCGCATCACCAGCATGCCACCGCGCAGGAAGCAGTTCTCCGGCCGGTACCACTCCCACTCTCCGTTGCCCCAGCCGGTGAAGCCGACGCCGTCGAAGCCGTTGCCGACCAGGAAGTTCCAGTTGGCTGCGTTGGGCGCTCCGGCACCGTCGAACTCATCCTGCCAGATGGGCGCGGCGGTACCGACGGGAGTCGTGACTGAAAGCCCACCGCTCTGCGGGCCGGTGCCAAAACCATTCACGGCAGCGACCGTGAAGGAGTATGTGGTGTTGGCCGTCAGGCCGTTGATGAGAGCGCTGGTACCGCCCGATGAGGCCACCTGCACGCCGTTGCGGAATACCAGGTAGTTAGTGATGGTGCAGTTGGCGCCGGGATTCGGAGCGGTCCAGTTGATGGTGGCGCTGGTGCTGCTCACGCCCGAGGCATTGAGGCCGGTGGGCGCGCCTGGCAACGCGGCGCAGTTGTCGCCGCCACCGCCAGTGCCATATACCTGGAACTCGAACAGCGAATAGCCGAACTGCGTAGCGCGCGCGGTGCCGAGCATGCGCACGTAGCGGCCGGAGCCGGAGACGGTCAGGTCATCGGTGGCGCCGTTGCCGTTGGTGGTGGTGAAGATGGTGGTCCAGTTGGCCGCGTTGGCGGACACCTGGATCTGGTAACCGCTGCCGTAGGCAGCTTCCCAGGTCAGCACCACGCGGCTGATGGTGGCCGTGGCGCCCAAGTCCACGTAGATCCACTCGTTGTTCGTGAAGGCGCTGCTCCAGCGCGTGGTGGTACTGCCGTCCACCGCGTTGGCGGCGACGAAAGGCGCTTCGACTGAGGAAGCGACCGCCGGTCGGCTTTGCGACAGCAGGCTGACGGGAGTGCCGACGCTGCCGAACACCTGGAACTCCCACAAGGAGTAGCCCCACTGCGTGGCGCGCGCCGTGCCGAGCACGCGTACATAGCGCCCGGAGCCCGAGACCGCGAGGTCATCGGTTGCGCCGTTGCCGGTGGTGGTGGTGAAGATGGTGGTCCAGTTGGTCGCGTCGGCGGACACCTGGATCTGGTAGCCGCTGCCGTAGGCAGCTTCCCAGTTCAGCAACACGCGGCTGATGGTGGTCGTGGCGCCCAAGTCCACGTAGATCCACTCGTTGTTGGTGAAGTTGCTGCTCCAGCGCGTGCCGGTGTTGCCGTCCACTGCGTCGGCGGCCACGAAGGGCGCCTGCGTCGAGGAGGCCACCACGGGGCGCCCCTGCGACAGGAGGGTTTGGCCCTGGGCTGCCAGCGGAATCGCCAGCAGGCCGAATACCCACGCCGAGGCCAGTAACTTAGATACATATCGTTTGAACATTGTCTACTCCCTGAAACTTTCGACGCACGAGTCCTTTCTCGCGACGGCCGACATGCATCGAACCGTCGCGCGTGGAAAACTAACTACAGCAGCTCGCTATCAAAAGCCCACCGCTATGAGCATGTACCGGGGGCTGGCACGGGAAATGAAGCTCGAGTACCCGCCCACGTCGTCGTAGGGGAACCCATAGGCCCTCCCGCCGATGGAATGCGCGTGCCAGAACCTGGCGTAGTAGTGGGCCGGCGCGGTGGCGTAGAACGACGCGCTGGAGTTCCACAGCGTGCTGCCCGCCCTGAGGGTGCCGTTGGGGTTGAACTGGCCCAGGCCCACGTGACGGAAGCAGGCGGCGGACAGATCGGGCTGCTCGATGGGATTGCAGAAGTAGGTGGGCTTCGGAACGGTGATTCCATTGTTGGCCCACAGCTCGTTCACCCAGCTGTCCATGTACGTTTGCTGCGCTCCACCCAGCCTGAAGTTGCCGGCGCCCGGCTCCACGATCCGATACGGCGCGAACGGTGGCTGCGCCAGATGGGCGAACTGCGCCGGCGTCTCCGCGATGAACTTGGCGAAAGTCGCCTCACGAGTCTCGAGGAAGGTGGCGTAGTCCTCGCCGACCGTATCCTCGCCGGAGGCCGCGTTCAGCCGCAGCGCGAGCTTCAAGCCGAAGGCATCCACCCGCGTGGTGTTGCCGTTGAAGATGATCGGGTTTCCGCCGATGGTGAACTCGATGAAGTCGTAGTACGGGCTTCGCCTCGGGTCGGCAGCGGTCACCGGATCGGCCGGGTCGGTCACGACGTAGAAGTACATGCGACCGGCGGAGTTGGCCGGCATGTCGAAAGTCGGCGCCTGGGCGAACGAACGGACGGTGGTGACACCGTTCAACGTGAATGCCCAATAGAGCTGGCTGTTCGGATACCGATTGTTGGTCCGGTTGAGGAACTTGAATATGAGCGCGTTCTGCGCCGTCGGAATGCCGCTCGTATCCCAGAACCCGGCCGGCTCACCAGTGCCACCGCCGCCCGTGACGGGAGTGGTGACGGAGAGTCCGGCACTCTGCGGACCAATGCCCACGGAGTTCACGGCCGCGACCGTGAAGGAGTAGGTAGTGTTGGCAGCCAACCCACTGACCAGCGCGCTGGTGCTCGTGGACGTGGCTACCTGCGCGCCGTTGCGGAACACCAGGTTGTTGGTGATGGTGCAGTTGGTGCCGGGATTCGGAGCGGTCCAGTTGATGGTGGCGCTGGTGCTGCTCACGCCCGAGGCATTGAGGCCGGTGGGTGCGCCAGGCAACGAGCTGCAGGTGCCGCCACCGCCGCCGGTGCCATATACCTGGAACTCGAACAGGGAGTAGCCCCACTGCGTAGCACGAGCGGTGCCGAGCATGCGCACGTAGCGGCCGGAGCCGGAAACGGCGAGATCATCGGTTGCGCCGTTACCGGTGGTGGTAGTGAAGATGGTGGTCCAGTTGGTCGCGTTGGCGGACACCTGGATCTGGTAGCCGCTGCCGTAGGCAGTTTCCCAGTTCAGCAACACGCGGCTGATGGTGGCCGTGGCGCCCAGGTCCACGTAAATCCACTCGTTGTTGGTGAAAGCGCTGCCCCAGCGCGTGCCCGCATTGCCGTCGACCGCGCTGGCGGCGACGAAAGGGCCCTCCACCGAGGATGCGACGACTGGTCGCCCCTGCGAAAGCAGGGTGGCGGTCTGAGCCTCAGCTGCGAGTGGGATCGCCAGCAGGGCGAATATCCAAGCGTGGGCAAGGAATGAGTACAGAAGTTTCTTGAACATGGGTGCTCTCCAGAGTCGGTTTGCATGATGCGTGACTGACATCGTCCGGCGCGGCTCACGCCGGCGACTTTGCAGCTCGATCGAGCGGCACCGATCGTTTACAGCCCGATGACCTCGAACTCTCAGATGAATAGCGCCATTGGGTTCCTAGTTGCGGCTATAGGCTCCTTCCAGTTCAGGTTGACGCCCGTGACCGTCTTGCTGGAGCCCGGGTCGCCCTGAACTCAGGAAGAATCCACGCCGTGCGAGCTTTCCGAACGCGTGCCTGCGTTACCGTCAAAGGCATTGTCGGCGGGCATCAATGCCGAGGAGACTGTGGCCGGACGGTTCAAGGTGAAATTGGCCGCCTGTGAGGGGGTGCCAAATACCTGGAGATCCCAGAGCGAATAACCCCACTGCGTTGCTCGCGCCGTGCCGTAAATGCGCACAAAGCGTCCCGTGCCCGACAGGCCTGTGTAGGTCTTGAGCCCGCCGGTGGTGTTGCCGGTCACGGTCCGTAAAGTGCTCCAGCTCGCCGCGTCGGGGCTGATCTGGATCAGATAATCCCGGCCGGCGGCCCCCTCCCAATTCAAGCGCACTTCGTTGACGTTGTACGTGCCCTGCAGGTCGACATAGATCCATTGCGGATCGCTCCACAAGCTCGACCACCGCGTAGTCGTGCTTGCATCCACCGCCGCACTGCCTGGAGTGCCGGCGTTTTCCGTGCTGGAAACCGCCACCGGCCTGCTCAGCGCCAAATTGACGCCGGAGACGCCGACGGCAGTCAACGGATACATGGTGCTGTAGTTCGTATAGAAGCTACGGGCCGGCACCGAGACTGTGCCCACCACCGCGCCGTTGTTGTACTGGGTTACCGTCTGCGTAGTGTTCAAATAGTTGTAGATCACCCAATACCGCTGACCGCTCGCCGCGTTGAAGTAGCACGCGCTGGTCGGAATGTTGGTGTAATAGTTTGGGTCCGGATCACCCAGCCCGCGCAGTGCATGCGCCAGGTAATAGGTCACTCCGGGGTTGGTCGCCGCCGTCGCAACGGAAGAACCTGCGGCGTAGTACTGATCCATCAACCTCGCCACTCCGGCGGCATCGAAGAGAGCCTGCCAGCCGAGGATGACGTTGCCCAACCCCTCGCCCATGCCCGATGCGTTGTTGGGATTGGAGCCGAGCGTGAACAGGTAGGGGTTGTTCAACGGTGTGTTGTGGTCGCTGATCTGCTGGCGCTCGCTGTACATCGAGTTGATCTGCGCCGTGGCGAAGGCCTTGTTGCCGTTGACTAGGTAATGGTTCCAGTGGTTCGGCGGGACGTTTTGGATGCCGAAGATCCAGGCTGGATCCCCGCTGAAGTACGTGCCGTAGGCCGAACCGCCGCTGCCGACGATCCCAACCATGGTCGCGTTGCTGCCGAATACGTAGTAGTTGGTCGGCAGATTGCCACCGTGCATGTTCTGCCAGTATTCGTTCATCGCGCTGCTTTCCACCGCATAGCCCATCGCACCCGCCGCGATCATTGCGTCGTCGCTCAACTGGGCGCCGAGCAGGAGCAGGCCCACCCACGAGCTGATCGCTTCGGAGCTCGATTCCTGGTTTTGGCCGCCGCCGCTGCTGGTGCCGCCGGCGTTGGAGTGTCCTTCCCAGGCGTCGAACGTGCGCAGGAACGGGAAGCTCGTATCGTTGCGGTCCCAATTGGCGTACTGCTTCGCTACCAGCCTCGCCATCTGTCCGTACTGGGCGATAAAGTCCGGGTCGTGCATGCCCAGCAAGCCCGCTGTCAGCGTGAAGTAACCGTAGTGGAAATGGTTGTCGCTGAAGGCGCCTGATCCGTAGGAGGCCTGAAAACCCAAGGTCGCCTGGTAGCCGGGCAAACGGGCGAAGAATTTCGCAGGCTCGCCGGGCGTATAGGTGAACCAATTCGCCAGCTGCGAGCGCACGCCCTGCTTCAACGTCTCGAAGCTACTCGCGTTCTGCAATTGGTTAGCAAAGCCCACAAATTGCGCGCTGATGGCGATGTCCTTGCCGCTCCAGTAAGTATCGCCCGTCGGTCCCGAGCCCGGATGGCCCGGCACGAAATTGTTGATGTAAGTGTTCATCCGAGTGGACTGGTAGTCATTCGCCACGCCGAGCGTCTTGGGCGGCGGCAGCATCGGCGTCACGCCTCGAAACTTGTAAGTTACGGTGCCGGTGTTGCCGGCCGTCATCCACATCGTGCCGCGGGGCGTCAGATAGGTGTAGGGCCGGAACGGCAGGTTGTGCGTCGTGGTCCGGTAGTGGTGCGGCAGCCAACCCATTAACGTCTGGGTCTGCCCGCCTTGCCAGGGCTCAGTGGTCACCGTGAAGGTCGTGCTAACCGTACCGGCGCTGCGGTTGTAGCTCCACGAATAGGCGCTGTTCGTCGGCCGTGCATAGGCGTAGCCGGCAAATTCGTTCAGATAGGATTTGTCGGGCAGGTAGCCGATGACCAGGTAATTGTTCGCGCCCGACAATTGCGGCACGAGCTTGTCGCCGACGACATTGACCGTGGTGTTCGCGGGCAAGAACACGCCGAAACTTTTACCCTGGTAGTCGAAGGAAAAGTTGCTCGCCACGAACGAGCCCCCGGCCGTGTTGATCACGCCTTGGCCGCCGTTGTAGACGGGATTGCCCGCGCCGATCGGCAAGGCCGGTTTGACGCCGTTGATCCAGCGGGTCCAGGTGAACGGAGTGCCGCGCATCAAGGTGGTGTTGATCGCGCGGTTCGAAGCATCGCGCAGGGCGAAGTCCACCGTCCAGTCGCCCCAGTTGGTAACGGTTGTCTTCTGCGCAGTGAAGGTGCTGGTGTAGCGCAGCGCAGGGTCCCCGCTGTGATTGGTCAGGACCAAAAAATCCGCGAGGATGAAGCCCCACCCAGCACTGGTCGTGTCCGCGATGCGGATCTGCGCGGTTTGCCCCTGATAGGCTTGGAGATCCCAAGTCACCCAGCGCAGCGTCGGATCGTTCTGACCCGCGGCGCGGAGCACTACGTTGCCGTTGATGACCAGGCCGATGTAGGTGTTGGCGCTGTTGTTGCCGCCACCCACGAGAAAGCTCAGATACCGTTTCGAGACGGTGAAGTTCGGGGAAGTCAGAGTGCCCACCCCTGGATCGCCGCCGTTGAAGCTGTTCGCGCACGCATTGCCTACGAAACCCGTGACCGGCGGGTTTTGCCCCGGCCGCGCGCCGCCCACCACGGGGCCCGTGCCGAAACCGGTGCCGCCAGTGTTCGTCCAGCCGCTCGGAAACGCCGTGCCCTCGAAGTTGGCAATGAGCACGTCATCCGCGCCCACTGTGATGTCGAGCGTGCCCTGCACCGGCAGCGCCGCCCCAGCATTGAAATTTCCCTGCGGGGCAAACGGCGTCGCGCCTGTCACCCACGCTTTCGGGAAATGCACATCCAAGCCATAGGACCTGGGATGGACCAGACCCGGATAGAACCATTGCTGGCCCCCATACGGGTCCTGCTGGATGACTCGCGTTCCTCCCTCCGGGATGTAAGACCGATCGGAAAACAGCAGATCCGTCCACCATCGATTGGTGGGAATCGGCGTTCCGTTGTTGTACTTGCTCGCATCCAGATGCAGCAGGCCCGTGTCGTAGTACTGCATTACCTGGTCGGCTGAGAGCCCGTAGTACGAATCCAAACCGTACTGATTGGCCGGAATCGTACTGGCGTAACTACCGCTGCCAACAGCAACCGGCGTCTGCGCCCAGCTCGGAGCGGCGAAAGCAAGGACGCTCACAGCAACGCAGATCAAGGCTTTGATCCGAGCTCGGAGCGCAAATCGCGGCTGAGACGCAGCAGCGCGGACCGCGCTCGGCCGCCACGTCGCTCGGTGAGGTATCGAATGCATTGAGGCGCTTGGCGCCGAGCATGCCGACGATCTGAGATTGATCGGCACCCACTTCGGCGGGAACAGCCCCGCCAAAGATCGACTCTTGACCGAACCGTGAAGCGGCTTCATCGCATGCCCTCCCTGACGAGAACCCCTCGATCGCCGTTAGCGGCGATTGCGGCAGCGTTGTTGGAACCGTGGCGCTTGCAGACTAAACACCGAAAGACAGCGCTGTCAAAAATATTCGCGCTGGCATCTTTTGTCTGCGTATTTGTGCTTTATTATTGCAATGACAACGATAGTACTTTTTTTAAGTTTTTAGCCGCTGATGCCACCGGCAAGTCGGCGGATCGGTCGCAACTGCGCAGTCGGGATCAGCGGCACGCCGTCGGAATTGGGGTAACGACGCAGCGACAGTGCCATTCGCTGTTGCACCTGCGGAGCGATTCGTTCGCTCGATCAAGAAAGAATGTCTGAGTCGGATGATCTTCTTCGAAAGAAGCATCGCTACGGCATCATTCCGCTCAGAAGGTGTAGCGCGCCGAGAGAATTGCCTCGCGGGGCGGAATGAGCTCCTCGCTCGTGGTCAGCAGGCCGAAAGGATTGCTGAAGCGGGAGTTAATGCCGTCCTCGTCGAAGAGGTTGGTCACGATGAGCGAGAAATCGAAAGCGCTTTGCGGTGGCCGATAGCTCAGGAACAGATTGAAGATGTCATACGATGGCACGGTGTCCACCACGGGATTGTTGAACACACGATACTGATATTCGCCGCGGTGGACGAAGTCGAGCCGTGAAGTGAGCTCGCCGCCGTTTCCGAGCGCGCGCTTGTTCGTCAGCCCCAGGCGCGCCGTGAGATCCACCAGCTTGGGCGGCGTGTTGCCCTTGAGGTTCGTAGTCTGACTCAGCGCCAGGCGGGTGTTGAACCCCGCCGGCGTGAAGAGGCCAATGGACGGCCCTAGCGCTTCACGGAAATCCACGACGTCGAGCGCGAAGAAGTCGCCCTTGAACTCGCCATCGCTCCAGGCGACGTTGCCATCGATGCGCCATTGCCGCGTGAGGAGCCAATCGAACTCGGTTTCGATCCCGTAGATGTCGGCCGCGGGAATGTTGCCCGTGCCGGCCGCGAAGGGCACCGGGTCTTCCTGCATGAATTGCAGGTTCTCATAGTCATAGAAGAAAGCCGTCACATTGAACCGCAGTCGATCGTCGAGAAATACGTTCTTCGAGCCGACTTCATACGATGTCACTTCTTCGGGCTTGAATTCGAGCGGCACCTGGATCGCGCCGCTCAGCGCGCCGGGATTGGTGCCGCCATTCTTCCAGCCCGTCGACACGAGCCCGTACAGGAGATGATCCTTGCTCAGGCGGGCATCGAGGCCGACCTTCCACGTAAACTTGCTGTCGTTGGTTCGCTGCTCCGATTGATTGGTGAAGAATTGCAGCGTTTCGTCTTTCTGGCGCTCTTCCTGATAGCGCCCGCCGGCTGTCAGCGCAAACACGTCATTGAGATGGAAGGTGGTCTGAGCATAGGCCGCAGTATCGTGACGTGTGACCGTGCGTGCTTCCGCGAAATTCAGCGCGGATGCAAACGGCGGCAGCGTGATGGGAGAGGGGTTCGCGAGCTCATCGATCCAGTCGGAGAAGGGTGAGGCGAACGCCGCTTCCAAGAAGTGGTTGAAGTTCTCGTGGTCGAGGTAGTAACCGCCGAGGATCCAGTCGAGTCGATCGCCACGGTGCAACAGGGTCAGTTCCTGGCTGAAGGCATCGGAGTCGTTGTCCCAGAAGGGCAACACGTCCCAGTTGGCACTCGCGAAACCGGTGATGTTGACGTCGGTCAGCGCTTCGGTGAGCCGATCGCCGTCTTCGCTCTGCCGCTTGCGCAGACGTTGTACGCCAGTGAGCGACTTGACGGTGAAATCCCACGGCGTGTCCCACTCGAGGATCGCGGAGTAGACCTGGTTCCTAAGCTTGAAGATGCCAGGGAAGTCCTGGGTGATCTCGCGCCGGTCGCGATTGGGATCATCGACATTCTTCTGCGCCGCCGCGTGCTGGTCCGAGTCGAACGCGAAAGCCGACAGATTGAGCGTCACGCTATCGCGGGGCTTCCACAGGAGCGCCACCGTTCCTGCAACCGAGTCGGCATCGTCGAGATCGTAGCCGTCGAGCGCGCCCCCTTCGATCTGGGCGAAGCCATCTCTCTTGTATCTTTGGATCGTCCCGCGAAGCGCGCCGCTCTCGCGCATCGGCACGTTGACCGAGCCCCGGGCCCGCAGAGTGTCAAATGTGCCGTACCCGAGCTGCAGATCGCCGGCGAAGTCGTTCAACGTCGGCTTCTTCATGACGAGATTGATCGCACCGCCGGTCGTGCCCTGACCGAACTCCGTGCCCTGCGGCCCGCGAAACACCTCGATACGTTCGATCTCTCCGAGGTCGGTTGCCATGGCGAGCGGATTCGCGACATAGATGCCGTCCATGTAGACGAGCACGCTCGGTTGAGTGCTGAGATTCTGCGCGGTTTCCCAGCCGACGCCCCGAACCGAGACGACTCGGCCAGCGCCATCGTTTTTTGAGATCGTGAGGCCAGGCACATAGCCGTTGAAGTTGTCTAGCCGGATCACATTCGACTGGTCGAAATCCTGCCCCGTGACGACGGAAACTGCGACCGGAGCGTCCTGCAGATTCACCTGCACCTTGCGGGCGGTGACGATGATTTCTTCGAGCTTGTCCGTCTGTCCCAGGACGGGAGGGGCGAGTAGGACCAGCGCAATCCCGGCGACCAGTGAGAGGAGCGCCAGAGTTCTGCCACAGACCGCATTCTGGATCGTCATTCGCTGATTCCCTTCAAGAACGGAACGAGATTGTCGCGCGCAGCCATTCACGGCAGCCCCAACACCCACCTCCCGCAACGATCTCCGATCATCATCGCCGCGGCGTTCGTGTTCCCGGAAACCACGGTCGGCATGATCGCCGCGCTTGCCAGCCGCAGACCCTTGACTCCGCGCACCCGCAGCTGCGGGTCGACAACGGCGGATTCATTCGTTCCCATCTTGCATGTCCCGACCGCGTGAAAATCGGCTTCGGAATACTTCCGGATCGCGGCGGTGATCTGATCATTCGTCCGCACTGCCGCTCCGGGCACGGCCTCCTCGTCCACTATCCAATCGCGCAAGGCCGACGAATTGATCATTTCGCGAATGATCCCGTAGCCCTCCAATTGATTGGCGAGATCCTCGGCCGTGGCGAGAAAATGCGGCTGAATGATCGGAGGCGTACGCGGATCGGCCGAACGCAGCTTCACGAACCCGCGGCTGGTCGGATGCAGATTCATTACGCCGAAAGACAACGTATTCGGCGGATAGGGCCCCCACCCGTAACGCAAGTAGTACGATTGGATCTCGAACTTGGGAGCACCCGTCGCAGACTGACGGCCGGTGAACACATTGACGTCCATCGCGGTCACGTGCGACGGGGGTGGTGCCTCCTTCACCTGTTTCGCGACGACTGAGATCAGGTGATCGTGCAGGTTCTGACCGACTCCGGGAACATCCGCCACCATGGCGATCCCATGGCGCTCGATGTCCGCCGCAGCGCCGATCCCGGAAAGCTGGAGCAGTTGCGGCGTGTTAATCGTGCCGCCGCACACGATCACTTCTCGTTCGGCACTCACACCGAACTCACGCCCCTGAGCATCGACCACGACTTGGTCGAGGGCTCGCGATCGATCGAAGGTCAGCCGCTTGACCAGGGCACCTGTCATGACCGTGAGCCGTGGATCACCCAAGTACGGAGTCAAAAAGGCCGTGAAGGCATCTTGCCGCGTACCATTCACGACATTGAGCTGTGTGTAAGCGACGCCGTGCTGATCTTCATGGTTGTAGTCAGGATTAAATCGATGACCGAGCTTCACCGCAGCCGCCACGACGGCCTGCGACAAGGCATTGCGCGCCGTCAGCTCGCTTGATGGATGGATCGGTCCGGTGAGCGCCTGAAATGACGGCAGCACGCTCGCGTAGTCCCAGCCCGTCGCGCCGGTCGCAGCCCACGAATCAAAGTCGGCGCGGTTGCCGCGCACCCAAACCATGCCATTGATCGAGCTGCTGCCGCCGAGAACCTTGCCGACCGAGTACGACTGCCGCTTGTCGAGCAACGCACTCTGTGGCTCAGACTTGAACCCCCAATCGACTTTCGAATCCGGTTGCGTCAGTCGATACGATTGCGTGAAGTCCCTGATTTCCTGCCGCCCGTTCGAGCCGCCCGCCTCGATGAGGAGTACGTGCGCCTGCGAGCTCGCAAGCAGCCGCGCGGCCAGCGTGCATCCGGCCGAGCCTGCGCCAACGATGATGTAGTCGTATTGTGGACGTTTGGAGCAGCCGGTGAGGTGCAACCCGAATGCGGCCGCAGATACGCCGAACAGTCGAAGAGCATCGCGGCGGCTGAATTTTCCGGACTCCGCCAGCCGCGTCGCTTCGCGCAGAGCAAAGTTCTTTCCTGAAAATCCCTGCGCCATAGCTCCCTCCTTGGCTGCTGATGGACTCAGGCGCGGCCGCCCGCGCAATGCAGACAAATCTTACGCGCAGAGATGCGCCCATGAATGTCGTATCGTCTACGCGTGCGTACGCTTCGTCTCATGTCGGTCGTCATGCGTCAATCAAACTGACTCGATCTATGTTGCGTTTGTCCGCTTGCCATTCATGGAGGGGTGATTGTCACAGAAAATTGCACCTGCTGACCCGGCGCGCTTATCTGGTCGATAGTCACGCACATGGTTTGATAGCATTTTGCAAAGCTGTCGCCGGAACGAAAGGACCGGTTCGCGGGAAGTGTGCCGGTTCTTGCCGGCACTTGCCGGTACAACTGCAGCGGATTCGTCGAGAAGGTGTCGACGCCCAGGTTGAATTCCACGATTTGCAGTCCGCTTTCGCGCCCGTAGGCACGAGCCCATTGGGTTGCGGTGTTGCCCGCGCTATCGAACCAGCGGTTCTCGATGGTGATGAATTTTCGCGGATCCTGGTCGATGACGATCCGATACAGGTAGGTGTTGTCCGCGTAGCTTGCGCCGTCGGGAATCTCGTTGGCCGCAATAGCGTACTGCCCGGAAGACTGAATCGTCTGCGGCTCTATCCAATGCGCGAACAGCCATTTCTCAAAAGCGGCCGGATGGGTCGGGATATCCGCGTGATTGCCGCTGAGGGCCCAATTGCCGATGTTGAACTTCGTCTCGTAGTAATCGGAGTAGCCGAGCAGCAGATGTCCCAGTTCGTGGACCCAGGTGGCGACAAAGTAAAATGCGGTTCCGGACACCCGCTCGGGCAGATTGTTGTACTCCTCGACATACACGTTCTGATTGGCGAACAAGCTGCTATTGGGGTCGCTGCCCGGAACGAGGGTTCTGGCGTCCTGATATCTGAAGGTGGCCGGATTCCCCACACCCACGGAGCCGCTCAACCAGCTCAAATTACCGCCATTGCACAGGCCCCCTTGCCCTTCATATAACAGGATCGATCCATCCATGACGCCGTTGCCGTCCGTGTCGTAGAGGTTTAGATCGGCCGCGTGATACGCCACGGCGTTGCGCAGCGTATCCAGAAACATGCTTTTCCTGTCGCACTGATATTGGGAATTAATGGGATTGAGCGTGATGTAGTCCGCGCGTGCTTTCAGATAGGAGCCGGGCCTGGCTGAATTTATCCAACCGAATATATCGAACCTGATATCAGCCTGACCTCCTGAGACGTCCCTGAAATATTGCGCAGCGCCGGTGGGTCCGTTCGCGTAGGAATCGAGTTCGGCAGGCGTGGCGGGCACGTACCCAGGCAGGCCGCCCGAGCCCGGATTGTTGGGATTGCTTGGATCCGATTCAGGATGGAAATCGCTCCAGTCGATCATGAAAATCGGCAAGCGCAATTGGCCAAGGAAATAGGGGCAGCTGGGCATGACCACAGACGTCTGCGTCGTCAGGCTCTGAAAAGTGCCGTACGTGATCGGCACCGGCGGCTCCCTCAGGCCCGGCCCCGCATGGACCAACTGCTGGTTCGCCAAATTTTTCCACAGTCCTCCGACGCAAGTGCTCGCCGGCGCACTCACTGTGGCGGTCAAACCGCTGCCTTGCACAGGAGCGGCAATCGCACTTGCTGGCATGATCAGCAGCAGTACCCATAGAGTTGTGAATTCGATCCCATGAACTTTAGCCATCGGCTGCTCCCTATTTGTGCTTCTGGTTCGTGCTTCTGGTTCGTGCTTCTGGTTCGTTCGCCACATGTGCGAGGCCCGCGCCACCCGGCAATTCGGGCAGGGTGAAGCGTTATTCGAAATTCACGACGTTGCCGCCGTCGCCCTTGATGGCTTTCAAGAGATGCAAATTGCCGCGGACGCGCCATCGCCGGCAACGGCGCGCCAGCGACGCAATCAGAGCCATCTCATCAGACCCGACAGTCGAGCAGCCCATTTTCCCTGCCACGAAGACATGCCCGAGCTCCCCATCGCGGCGCACAGCGTGACGCCAATGCAATGGAGAATCGGATATTGCGAGACAAAGGCGACATAGACGATATGATGTCGGGTCGCGGCAAAACGGGAAATTCGCCACGGACAGACCTCACGAGAAGGGCATGTCGTGTTCCGCCGCGGATTTCCGATTATGGGTCGACTAAGGGGGTCTGCGATTAAGTATCGAGAAACATCGAGG
>Ga0307515_10012001_pt1 | contig 16360 bp, 5 predicted proteins | sample 17_EM_MG_FD_194513 | JGI IMG/M metagenome (GOLD analysis project Ga0307515, IMG submission 194513) | Populus trichocarpa ectomycorrhiza microbial communities from riparian zone in the Pacific Northwest, United States - 17_EM | ecosystem: Host-associated > Plants > Roots > Unclassified | place...
TCACCAGCGTACCACCCCGTCTCGACTGCGTATCACCCTGTTTTAGCTACGCATTAGTACCCCCCTTCATCTTATTTCTTACACCTTCCTCATGTATTTATACCACTTGATTTCTATAGATTTACAATAAAGTTGCTCGTTCAATTCCCACACACTGCAAAGCTTACAGAGGAACTACCGTTCTCCAATAATACCATAGGTACATTACACCACCCTAAGAGAGTTAGCATTTAGGCATAGCTATTAATATTAAAGCATTTATGCTTACCTAAATAGATATAAGTGCTACGAGCGCAGAGCTACAGACGCTAGAAGGCCACTCGAACTCAGTCAAAGCAGTCGCCTTCTCGCTGGACGGCTGCACAGTCGCATCAGCAACAGACGACGAGAATATTAAACTATGGAACGTAGTGTCAGGCGTAGAGCCGCGCACTTTCGCAGGCTACCGGTACTCGGACAACGCCGTCGCCTTCTCACCGGACGGTCGCACAGTCGCATCAGCGTCGCAAGACGGGACTGTCAAGCTGTGGGACGCAATGTCAGGCGCAGAACTGCGCACGCACGCAGGCCACCAGGACCCGGTCAACGCCGTCGTCTTCTCGCCGGACTGCCGTACAGTCGCATCGGCGTCGCACGACCGGACTGTCAAGCTATAGAACGTAGCGTCAGGCACAGAGCCGCGCACGCACGCAGACCACCAATACCCGGTCAACGCCGTCGCCTTCTCGCCGGACGGCCGTACAGTCACATCGGCGTCGCAAGATAGGACCGTCAAGCTGTGGGACGTAGTATCGGGCGCAGAGCTGCGCACACTTGAAAGCCACCGGGACCAGGTCAACGCCGTCGTCTTCTCGCCGGATGGCCGTACAATCGCATCGGCGTCGCAAGACAGGACCGTCAAGCTGTGGAACGTTGCATCAGGCGCAGAACAGTGCACATTTGCAGGACACTGGGACCCGGTCAACGCCGTCGCCTTCTTATCGAACCGCCGTACAGTCGCATCGGCGTCGCACGACGGGACCATCATACTATGGGACGCAGCGTCGGGCTTAGAGCTTATCACGTTCAAACGCTACTTAGAACGAGTCAACGCCATCGCCTTCTCGCCGGATGGTCGCACAGTCGCATCGGCGTCGCACGACGAGACCATTAAGCTAGGATACAGCGTCAGGCGCCGAGCTGCGTACGCTTGCAGGCCACTCCAACTGGATTAACGCCATCGCCTTCTCGCCGGACGAGTACTACCTGGAATCTAAATCTCCGATGACTATCGAGCGCAACTGGTTGACCATAAGAGATCAAATTATGTTTTGGCTGCCACCAGACACGAGGCCTGGTTGTAGTGCCATCTATAAATATTCTATTGCTATAGGCTGCCCATCTGGTCGAGTGTTATGTATGGAGCTTCGTCTATTGATAGAGGGTCATGAATAACTAATTCCTCCTTTTCCTCTTTATTCTCTTCCTTTGACGTTGAGAGGGTTATGGGATGGATTTAGTTCTATACCGATACTTGTAACTTCGTCGCTCAGAATTACGCTCAGTGGTCTTCCTGATCAAACAAGAGCCTTCTAAATTGATGTATTATTGGAAAAGACGTCTCCTACGCATAAGAAATGATATGCCTAAGCTATGTGACTAACTTAAGCATTGTCGTGGTGCTTGCTCTGAAGTCGCCAATCGCGAAGAAGTTGTAGGGAGCATGTCATGTGACGCTATATATATAATTAGGCGCTATATGGATGCGGGGCAAGGGCAGCGATCATTCTCACACAGCAATTACTAGCGATTATCAATCATCCTTATTGTGCATTCGAGCCAGTATTAGCACCACTATCTTAACAGAAGTGCACTTCCAAGACGTAAAACACAGCGACATGGTTCACAAGAAATTACTGTAAACATCAGTAAAGAGCGAAGCGGGGACTAGTTTTAGTTAATTTCGATTTCACATGATAGCACATTTTAGTACGCCTAATCGGGATGCTTATATCAAATAATCAGCTTTCAGTAGCGTTGCTTCCAAACGCTCTTACTCGCCACGTGCTTGCAGCCTCACCAATTCTGGCTCCATGAGCCCGTTCTAAGCGCCGACAAGTCGCATTCAGCCAGCGTTTCCATGCCAGCTTACGCAGTAGGGTGGCGACTCGTATTGTTATCAGGCACATCTCCGCCTAGACTGTGTAGAGCGATGTCTTGACGTCGTGACTTGGACGTCGCCTCTGAGTCACGTTAGAAAGGAGCTGCCTAATATATGTAATCAACGTAGACAAACCTCCAAAGGCTGTTGCAATTCCAATGAACGGGATCAAGAGTAACAGCAATACTACGATTTGGCCGAAACTCCATTCATTCTCGTTTCCTTCGATGCTTTTAACCCAGTCCCCATAGCCAAGCCTGAGAAACAAGGTGGCCATCACTCCTGCGATCAAGCAGAGGGTGATAAAATATAACACCTCTAATGAGCGGTCATTATTTTTGACAATTCCGACTACCATCACGAAAAACACAAAGCATAATATTATCGGACCACCAATGGCTTTCCCAACATCAACGTGGTAAGATCCTTGGAAAAGACAGCCCGTGTATGGCCAACTCGCCCCAAGGACCGCGATATTTATTGTGATACCAACTGCTAATGCATTTATAGTGATCAAGACATTCCGTGTTCTTTGCGCCAGCGTAGACGGTTCGAAGTAATGATTCGTTATGACGACTGTGATAATATGCGTTGTCGTCGCAACGCAGGCCAGGCATGTTGTGAGGCTGAAATGATAAGTTGATATGGAGCAGATCTTGATAAAGGCTGTGATCTGTAAGGCGAGTCCCGTAATAATCTGTTGCTCACTGAAACCCGCAATGGCTGATGCTATGGTAGCCTTCCATCGTTCAGAAATGGATTGGTGACGGAAGCGCATGATGGCGCATAAGATCGCAGCGCTAATCGACGAAATTAAAGACGAAATAATGACCTAGATAGAGAGTAAGCATCATAATGCATTGAGATCAAGCAGGGTGGTAGAACATACTCCAACCCCAGCGATTCCCGCATCTGCTTGAATTCTAGTATCATGGCCAGAAACAGAGCAATTATATGAGACTTTACCACAACCCATCCTAAAATGAATGCCGAATTATCAGAACAGAGTGGGATGAGCAAACACAGTCAGTGGTTGGGATAGGTCAGCTACTTATTTGCTCCAAAGAGGTGTTGCGATCTAAGCTCTGCAGCCTGATCGTACTTACATTGCATATCCATTCTCCGTAAATGCAGACTTGCAGGCGCCATGCATGATCAGGCCACCTACCCATTTCTTTATGAGATGAAACTTCGAGAGAATCTCGAGATCAGAGACAAGTAGAATATATCCTGTAGTACGGAAAATGCTGGTGATAACACAATAAATGAAGAACAAGCTCCGGTCAAGTGGTCCTAGACTTATGAACCGTACCTATCTTAATCTACAGTAAGGCTGAGTGAAGTCGATGAGGTACGTAATGCGTTACTAAGGATAGGCAACTTTACTTGGCCATGGCCGATTTTCCGAGGTCGCAGCTTGGTCACCTCAGTAAGTCCCGTTCGTTCCAGTAAATTAGCCTGCTAACTTAGACTCCGCATATGACAGCTAAATTAACACAAGATCCTTACTTATGGTGACATCTGCGCCAAGTGGGCTGACAGAATATCCTGTCAAACCTATCAAACAGATAGGGTGTTAGCTGACAGGGCTGTCTGTCAGACAGCTGTTATAACAGGGCTTAGCAATCTAAAATTTTCTAATAGACAATACATTGTTTCCCTATTATACGACCTTATTAATATAGCCTGCCCTAGTAAAATTCTATTTAATAATCTTTATAGTAATAACTCCTTTAAAAGTAATATACCTTCTACTCTTTTAAGCCCTATTAAAGCTAATGCTAATATAGGCTTAACCTTAACATATTAAACAACCGCGTTCTCTAGATCCTACTCCTTAATCTATAAATATACTTATACGGTAATAGCAGAAGAAAAGAAGCGAATGAAAAAGAATTACTTCTATAAATATTGCCCTTCTAAAGATCTAAAAGGACATTACGCCTTAATATAAGGACTATAACTTTATCTTAAGAAATATAAAGTTTAATAGAGTCTAGGGGAGAATAATCTATATATAATAATAAAAGATAAGGCAGAAAGTTCTATTTAATAACTATATTAAAGACTTTTAGTAAAGGGAGAAATATAAGGTCTTAAGGACAAGGTTCTAAAGTATATAGTATAGGAAAATACTATAAAACAAGTACTTTTAGATATTATTATTATATAACGGCTTCTATTCTTATATATAGAATAAAAAGAGTTATATACTTTTATTAAAGCATTAAATTAAAAAGCACCTTTATTCGTCCCTAAATATTATTTAATAATATTAAACTAAATCTCTAAGCACTTTATTAAGAGTTAGGATATTATATAAAGAGCACTTTAATTTATAAAGATAAATATCTACCTTACTATTAATATCTAGACCTATTCTAATTATTCTTTTCTCCTTAGAATCTATACCAGCTTTCTTAATATTTAAAATAAATACTAAAATATCTTAATTACCCTTTATATAGTATATAGTTAGAGTAGTATAAATTAATAGGAAGTACTTTATCCTATCCTTATTAAGTATAAAATTATAATAAAGATTAGAGCTCTTATTAGCGATAATACCAGATTAAATAATATTCTGTATTATATAATAGGCTAATAGCTTAAGCTTAAATATAAAATTACCTAGAATGCAGTATATTAAAGAATTCGCTACTAGGGGTATATTATTAATCTTATTATCTAGGCCTTCCTATTTAAATTAAAGAAGGATAAGAAGTTTATAAAGTTATATAATAAAAAGGATTAGGATTAAAATTAGGAAGAAAAAAAGGATAAGGAAGAGCCTATATAACTAGTACTATAGCTAGCAATAGTAAAAGATAAAAGGAAAAAGAAGGGTAAAGAACTAAAGCTATTGTTAGCTAAAAGAGGTAAGAATATTTAAGATATTATAGGCCCTATAGGAAAGCTTTATAACCTTATTATATATATCTATAAATTAGCTAATTATATAATATAGTTTAGAAAACGTATACTTAAGATTATTCCTTTTAATAATTATATAAGATAGAATAGTTGGTATAATATATTAAGTATGGCTCTAGAGGATAGAGTAAAGGCTAGGTTTTAACTCTATATAGAATATTACTAGAATAGTATCTTAAAAGAGGATATCCTTATAATAAGTAAATAGGTATATTTTTATATAATTTATAACTTTCTTTAGTCTTTTTATAAAGCAACTCTATTTCTTTAAAGAGATTATATAATACTAGAAAGGGTTTTAGAATTAATTAATATTCTTAAAGATCTAATATAAGACGTATTAGTATATTATACAATACTTTTAATATTTCTTTAGCTAATTTTTTTCTACTAGGTAATAGCCACTAAAGCTAAGGATAAGTTTATAGTACTTTAACTTTAACGTACTAAGGAAAAGCTTATAAAGTACGTTAAAAAGCTAAATAATTTTCCGTATTATCTAGCGGCACAAATTCTTAACCTATAATATTATACGGCTTTCTTTAAAGATAAGAATAACCATATTATAATTAAAGAAGAGAAATAGCTTTATACCGTATAAAAGCTCTAAAAGGGATTCTATAATAAGGTACTACTTTTAACTATACCGTATAAGTCTAAAAGTACTAGTAAGTCTACTCTCTAACTAGAGGAAAATCTCTCTGCCTTCTATAAGGCTTATTAGCTATATATTTTAAAGTATACTTATCTATAGAGCCAAAATAAGTTTAATAATTATATTGGTAAGAACCTAATTATACTAGATAGTAAACAAGTGGCCCCCTCCAAAAACCACTAAAAAACCCAAAAATCGTTCTTTAATATCTTAACAATAGCTGAATAATAAACTAGAAAAAATTATAATTAGACGCTTATACTTACTTTAAGACCTCTATTAAAGTTATAGAGTAATTAGTTTAGCTATTATTAATATATTAAGATTTATTAGGATTTAGCTTTTAAATTTAAGCTTAATTATTATATCTTAAGAACCACTTATTAAATTACTTTAAAACTTTAATAAAGGTCTTAAAATAGGTAGAAGAGTCTAATTTTAAAATTTTAAAATTTATTATTAAGCTGTTGTTAAAATATTCAAGAACAATTTTTAGGTTTTTTGGTGAGTTTTTGGAGTGGGCCACTTAGTAGGGTGGGCCGATTGCTAGTGGATTACGTTAAAGTAGCCGTAACGCGCACGGAATACTATCTTTTACTTATCGCCCTAATGGATACAAAGGCGATAATACGTATTTATTAGGTCTAACTTAGTAAAGATTTTAGAACCTGCTAAGCAGTCTAAGGTTTTACTAATTAATAGTAGTACAAGATAATTCTTAATTATTACCTTATTAAGGCCTTTATAGTTTATATAGAGCTATAGCTTTCTATCTTTTTTAGGTATAAATAGGATAGGTGCCCTTATAGGACTAGTACTTAGTTAAATCTAGCCTTTAGCTAAGGCGTTATTTAAGTATTCCCTTAGTACCTCTAGCTTCTTAACTAAGAGGTTATAGAGTGGTTTATATAGGACCTTCTGTCTCTCTTCTAGGTTAATAGTATAGTCGCCCTAGTAGTATTAGGGTAGTGTCCCTACTTCCTTATATAAGAAGACATTGCTAACTTTTTTTTAACTATAGGGGAAGGACCGGCAAGCTGCTGTTATTTTACTTGCTAGGCATTAATCTAGTAATTACTAGGGCAAAGACCTTATATTCTATCTAGAGAGACTCCGCGAAACCCCTAGGGGTTTATAAAAATAAGGACGAGCCGTTTAGCTTCTATTGCTACGCCTTCGCCTTATAGTTAATAAGAAGTTAGGCCTTCTTTAACCCTAGTATACCTAGGGTATATAGTAGGGGATATATTAGCCATTCTATAGTAGATAAGGGTTACTTCCCTAATTCTGCGTTAGCTGTTTTTTATTCTTAATAGTACCTTATAGGCTTTATAGTAATATACCTAAGTTTTATTTAACTAGGAGTAGGTAGGTAATTCTATATCTAGTATCTTAAAGTTATAGCGAATTACTAGTTAATTATATTTACTTTAGCGCCGAGATTAAGCATTACTAAGGCCTCCTTCTGGGTCTGCTTGGATAAGACTTTACCTAAAATAGTAATAGCTTCCTTATAATCTAGTAGTAGCTTATACCCTAAGGGTATAAGGGACTCTAAGGGCGCCTATCTTTTCCTAGTATAAAGATGGCGCTTATACTATTTAGAGGCGGCTACTATTGCTATTACTACTCTAAGTACTATCGCCACTAATATTCTAGCTTACCACAATTTTTATAGTTCCCCTTAGGTTAGGTTAAACCCCTAGCGGTATTACTTCGCCTTACTATTATATTGCTAGTGGTGGTTTTAGAGTCCGCTTTCCCTAAGTTACCTAATAAGGTAGTCTTTATATTTAAGTTCGCGGTACGCTTATTACCTCTAGCCTATAGGGCGCTCGCGCTCTTTTAGTTTTACTTTAATAGGGTAGCTAGGGAAACTAGCTAATTTTAAGTTTATAAAAATTCCTAATAGTTAGTAATAGCAAGCCGTAACTTTAGCCGTAGCTTCGCGAGTAGGTATATTATTAGATACTTTATATTATAAGGAGGGTTAATTTGCGCTTTTAAGGAGGTTAGGTAAGCAGTAAACTTATTTATAGGTTAATCGGTTTGCTGTATTGCCCTTATATATATTAGGGCTATATAGAGTTCTCAATTAATAGGACTCTTAATTTAGTTAAGTAGGAATTCTATTAGCTCCTTCTAGGTAAACTATATATCTAGATAATTATCTTTATATTATAGCCAAAGGGTTTTATTAGTCCCCTTTATATATTATATAGTAAACACAACTTTAGTATCCTTATTTGTAAAGGCGTTAGACTTTAGGCGGAATGCTAGCTTTAAGCTATTACGGAAGTCTTAGTGCTTTTATATAGTCTTGCTATAATGCGGAGCAATCTTCTTTATTTTAACGGCTCGTTTTAATAAAGCGCCTATTATATTAGTAGCCTTCCTCTTAAGGTTTAGATATATTAAACTACTATCTAAGTGCTCTAATGGGATACTTAGAGGTAGTAGATCTGGGTTAGAAGTAGAAGTTAACATTACCTTGCTATGTTAACGCCGTCTTAGCATTTCTACCTCTTCCCTAAGTAACTGTGGTTTTCCTTACTTTAGTAGTTATAGCTTGTTATTCTCTAGCCGTCGTATTTCTTCCTATATAGTATCCTCGCCTATAGCTTCTAATTCTATTTAAGATATAGGTTCACCCACGTCGTCCTAGGGCTAATTCCCAGACTTAGTACTATACACTACGCTAGTATTATGCCCGCGTCTTGTTATTAGGTCAATAGGCTATAATATAGTTAATAAATATAGGTCGTCTTCTTAATAGAGGACTGCCGCTATATAATTATAGCCTTATAGACTACCATGTTGCCAGGCCGCTACCCCTAAAGAGGGATAAGAATTTAGAACTATTAGGACGCTAAGGCCCTAAGGGGATATAGTAACGTAATAATAGTAGCGGAATGCGATAGGTATCTAATCCTTAATAAAGTAGAACTATAGAACTAAATTCTGCTATTCTTAGGTGCGGGGCAACTACGTTTTGTAGGCGCCTCGCCTACGCCTTGCCTACGCTAAGCTGGTTACGGTAGGTGCGTCTCTACGGCCTAATATAACTCCTATTTACTCTTTAAGTATACCTTACTAATATACCGCCCTAGCGGTCTTATCTATTAATATACTAATATGTATATCCGTTCTCTTAAGCTATATAGTAATCTCTTTAGCTAAGATGTAATCCTATTTACTTATTAGGTACACTAAGGGTTAAAGCCTAGCTAAGGGATAAGGTCTTTAAAGTTAGTAATAGCTACTATATACTACGCTTTATAAGAGGCTAGTAGTAATATAGGGGCGTAATGCCCTATATACTACTAGTTCCCGTTTTACGTTACCTATAAAAGTCTTTTTATAATAGGCTAACTATATTTTATAGAACGGGTTATAAACTAGGTCCTACTAGGTAACCTACTCTACCCTATTCTACTAACTAAGCTTATATCCCCTCCTTTTATAAACTAGCCTATATCTTTAACTATTAAGTCCTTATCTAACTAGCTTATATTTCCCCTATAGCCTCCCCTATTAGGTTATATATACTACGCCAATTAAGACCCTCCTATAAATCGCCTATAAGTTAAACGCTATAGGGCCGTTAAAGCTAGCCTATATTTCTGCTATTTAGAGCTTTACCTATATTCTTACCTTATTAAGCCGTCTAGTTGCTATTATATCGCTATTACCTAGGTATACTAGATACTAAATAGGCCCTTAATAAGTTTTATATAAGGTGTCTATAATATATTAACCTTAATAAGTTCTTATAGAAAGAGGTTCCTTACGCTCTTTCCGTGTTCCCTTTATAATCTTAGAGCTAACATAAGCCCAAGGGTGTCCTATTATACGCCTAGGCGCGTTTATATTAACTAGCTAGATAAGGCTAGTTTTAGGCCTAGTTATAAGCTAGGTAGTTATATATTAGATAGTTTTTATATCCTAGTTTCCTTTAATACGCCTTTCTAAATAATAGAGCAGAAGCATTAAGCGGAGGCAGCAAATTTCCTAGTGCTATTAAGGACGATACTTTAAACATATTACGGGCTTAACACTATAGAACCGTGACACTAGCGTACTATATACGCTGCGACGGCTCCCTACTATTGCCTCTATACTTAGTTATTATAAGGAATAAATTCCTAATAATATTTCTACCTATAATAATATAGACGTATATAGTAGGGCTTCGCGGGCGTTATATTTACTATAGCCTTTAGATATAGGATATTTCTCGACACTAAAGTAGGCCTATAGACGTAGCGTTAAATAGATTATAGGCTATAGCGTTAACTATATTAATAAATATAAATTTCTACTACTATATAGGTAGGCTAGGCAAGTAGCAATATATTAAAACAATATATAGGCAGGATTTATAGCTACTAGCCTTATTCTATATAGCTTTAATCGCGTACTATCGCAGCTATATACTAAATATTAAACGTTATTACCCTAATACTATCTACGATTAAATATATCTAAGGTAGCTAAAATACCTTATAATATTACCTTATAAGCTTTACTTACTCTATATAATTTACATTCTCCCATTATTAGGCCTTTTAAAATTAGTCCTATTGCTAACTATAGTAGTTACTTAATTATATCCTTTTCTATATAGCCTAATCTTTAGTACTTTATATAGTCGTTTACTTAATTTAGTAGAGGCTTTAATAAATGCCTTAATAGCTTTAAAGATTAAGTTGCAAAGGAGGGCTCTAGTAAAACTCTCTTTAGCTTATTATATTTAATTATTATCTAGCTATAATAGTAGCTATAGTGGGTATATATTTTATTATCGCTATAGAAGAGAATATTCTCTTTATTATTCTAGTAGATTCCCTTATTATTAACCTTCTAGATATATACTAGGTTTATATAAAAGCTTAGTATAAAGGCTACTTCTTTAAATAGTATCTATTTCTAGCCCTTAAGGTAATTAATTATAACTATAGCTATACTAAATCCTATAATATCTTCTATATATAAGCCTATATAAATATAGTCTAAAGTAGGCCTAGTATTACTAATAAATTTAGCTTAATTATTAAAAACGTATATATTAGTTCCTAAGTTAAGAAATATACTATTGCGAAGCCTATAGTTAGAAGCTAGATTATAGGCTCCTTTTTAATAAACCGCGAAGACTTTAGAAGGCTCTTATAAGCTCTACCTATTACTATTCTTTAGCCTCCTATTAGCTTAATTATCCTTTTTAATTTGCTTAATATAGGCTTTAATTTTAGGTATTATCTTTATAGTCTTTTTCTCTACTTTTTTTTAGATTTTATTATTTAGTTCAAACTAAAATAGGTAAGGAATTAACTTTACTATATACTAGTATTTATTATAGTAGTAACGTTATCTGCATAGGTATTATAGTACCTATTACTTTTCTTTTTTCTTCTTATCTAATAACTGTTACAACACTAGCAGAAAATAGCAGAACTTAACTAAGAGAACTTAGTAAAACTTTATAGTCCTCCGCACTAGCAAGTTGCCATAGATTACTATATATTGCGGTTACGTAACGCAAAGATCTTATAAAATATTAAGTGGCGCTACTTTTTTTCTCCTTTCCTTTCCCTAGCTTTAGATCCTCGTTTATAGATAATCCAATTATATAGGCTTGCGCGTCCCTCTTACTATACTTATACCTTAATTAACTAAGTCTCTAACATTACCTAAAGCTTATCTACTCTTCTTCCTAAGAAAGAACTTAAATATATCTATAGGACTATAAATAAAAATAGAATATAGAAGTAGACCTAAAGACTATTACTAGAACTTAAAGAATAGAATAGAACTAGAAAAATTAAAAAGAATAACAAGACTTATAGAACATGTATAGACTAAAACCCCTATAAAATCCTACTAAAAGTTACCCTAATAACTATACTACTATACTAAGAACTATAGCGGCTGGTAAAGTAGCTGTAGGACCCTTAAATACCTCTAATAGTAAAACAGCAACTAACTTAAACTCTTAGGTAGAGCTTATAGTAGCTAATACTAAAATTAAACAACTTTAAGAGCTGCTTAAAGCTAGAGAACCCCCTATACTTAGCGAAGAGTTATTAAATACCTAGAGACTTACTATAGTTCTTAAGACCCTAGCCTAACGTATAGTATTAGTATTATTGCGGTCTGTAAAGGTTGTGGACTCCCCCGTTACTTATAGACGGAACTAACCCTATATTTAATAATTAGAAGCTTTAATTATAAAATAAGCTTAAAGTTAATGCAGACTACTTCCCTACTACTTAGGCTAAAATGGCCTATGTCTTTAGCCGTACTAGTAGGGATATATAGATATACCTACGTCCGCAATACGTATAGAACTTAGTAAATCCCTTTCTCTCTAAAAAAGTGATAATTGTTTACCTATCTTCTATCTATAAAGACCCCTTTAAAGTATAAAATGCCTAACTTAATTATAAAAGCCTAAATATAAAAATAATAGAGACCTTTTTAGCCTTTTAGACCCGCTTTCTATACCTAGCTAGGCTTAAATTCCCTAGAAAGATCTAATACTAGACCTATTTAATAAGCTTACCCTAGACCTATAGCAAGCCGTATTACTAGTTTTTACTATTATATAGACGCTAAGGGAACTTATAAACTAGTGCTTGGCTATTAACTAATACCTCTATTAAATTAAGGTATACGCTAAACAGTATAAAGCTAAAACCCTTTTAAATTAGACTATAAGTAATATAAGAACGGCCCGTAATGCCCTAGCACGATTAGTAACCCCTATAGTACTACCCATATAGCCTGCCGCTAATTTAGCAGCTAGCTATATAGCTAGTCCTACTATAAGTCTGGCGAATACTCGGCCTATATATAGCAACCTCTATATATAGGCCCTTAGTAATTAAGGAGCTTGCTTTTTTTATAGTTAGAAAGGCTATTATATATTACGGCACTAACCTAACGCATACTATTTTATACTGTCTCGTACTATCTCGTACTATTTCCTACTATTGGCTAGCCCACCACTAGCGCCTTGGCGGCTAGCCCTACTATTTATATATAATACCCCCTTTTACCTTCTCCTCCTCTTTATACTATAATGTAGTTATTTAGTCTACTTTATTATAGCACCGTGATAGTTTATGGTATCCCTAATTGCGCCCCGTCATAACCTTTATTTTTTCTTAATCTATTATTTCTATTTTCCCAGTATAATTGCGACCCGGCGCGACCGATAATACTATACTATAAGTCCTAGACAACCCCAGCACAGTTATAAACAATCTTAGTACTATAGCCAGCCTTATAGACTTTAATTGCCTTATACAGATCCCTTAAAATGGGCGACTATAATATGGATAATACCCCGTTAGCGAATATACGCGAAGCACTCGCCTGCCTTTTTAATACCTCCTATACCTACATTACCTGGGTAATTAGGAGTAGCCTGGAGTACCCTAAAGACCTTAACGTGGTAGGAACCTTCTAGTACCTCTTTATATATACAACTTTCCTAACTAGCGTTAAGAGCGGTCTCTAAGCTGTCTATAATAAAGGCCGAACTATAAAATCCTAACTTAAAGAAGCTTAGTACAGAATCGACTTCCTTAAGACACTTAAACTACGTATATAATAATATAAATAGCAAGCCTTTATAAATACTTAGACTATATAAAGTCTAAGCCTTTAGATTACTCTACTTACCTAAACCATTGCCGATAAGAACACTGCTACTAGCTCTCCTTTTCTAACTAAGCCCTATAGAAAAAAGTGTAAAGCAAAAAATTCAACCCTATTTAATGGCAAGGGATCACCGACTAAAAAGTAAGAAAAATTTAAAATATGGGAAATAAAGATCTAAGGCGTTTTTTAGAGGGATGTAAAGTGCTTTAAGACCCCTAATAGATGAAGTCCTCTATATATTAGATATGCTAATAGATAAGGCTTATAACTATGTTAAGTATGGCCTTAATATACTACGTATATACCTAAACGACTTAAGTAAATAGACCTTCTCTAACTGAGAGTCTATGTTTATGTATATAAGGAAGTACTATAAGACTATAGATATAACCTAAGCAGCTAAAAATAAGCTGGATACCTTAAGTTAAGGCGAGTGTAACTACTAGTCCTGGAAAGCAGAGCTTAATAAGTTAATAATTAAAGCAAATAAGACTAAGGAATAAAAAGTGGATCTACTTAAAAAAAATATTTCCTCTAAGATAAAGGACCTAGCTTTTACCCTTAACTATAAGATCGACGATGCTAACTATAAAGGCTAAAGCGAGCAGATAAATGTATTTGCTTATAACCTATAAAACTATGCCTACTATACTAAGCTAAATACCGCTAAGCTAAGTACCGCTAGTGGCTACCAACCTATATTACTGCGGAATGACTTAATAGACCTTAACGCCGTTAAGTTTGGTAGTAGTAGTAATAGTCTCCCTAATAATATCTAAAGATATTATATAGATAACAGACTTTATATAGCGTATAGTTAACCTAGCTATTAGAAAGATGCTTATAACCCCTAAAAGAACTTAAAACCCCTTCTAATGCTACTACGCTAACCCCCTTCTAGCCGTGGCGGATTCTTTAATAGAGGGGATGGTAATTAAGGCGGTAACCGTAGATAAGGACGTGGGTTCGGATATAAAGACCTACCTCTATAATTCCCTTCCCTAATATAGCCTTAGCTAATAGTCCTATACGTAAACTATAAATAAGTGCTCTATACTACTACTAATTATAAGACCAGCTATATTATTAGTAAAGTACCCTCTAGCATATATACACTGTTAGAGACTAATATATTAGGATATATTAGCTAAGATTATAGCCACTAGCTAAGCCCTATAATTTAGCTATTAAAAGGCTAACCCTTAGACTAAGTTGCCTTTAAGGGTTAGAACTATACAGGGAGGAGGATAAAAGGATTAGATTTATGCTACTAGATTAGTTAAACCTTGTTTTAAGCTAGCTACTACTTAACCTTAGAATAGTAAATAGCGATAGGAATGCTATTTATTACGGCTTGTATAAATGCCTCTAAACCGAAGCTTGTAGAATGCTGTATTACGAAAATACTAAGCTAAAGAGAAGGAAAAGGGGTCGCTAGGACTAATATAAACAAATATATAGGGTAAGCCGCTAAGGCGCTAGCTTTGGGCGGGCCAATCGCAGGTCGGCAGAATATGGTAGAATTTGGCAGGTAATAGGCGATAGCGCCGTTACATCACCCCCCTCTTTAAAAGAAAAGCCTGCCCTTAGGCTTAGTTGGAAATAGGGTAGCACTAGGCTTATAAACGTAGGATTATAAAATATAAGATAAGGAGATAAAGGGGATACGAGTACGTCTAAACTAAGTATAAAGGGCGATTATAGGCTAAGTGGAAGCACTAGGCTAGAAAGAGTAGCCGCTAAAAGTCTTGGCACGGATTTAACTAATTAGACAACTTTAACCGGCGGTCGAAGTTTCTAGATATCTGAAATTTTACGGTACTGGCAGAAAACGGCAGGATATGGCAGAATTTGTATTAGGGCTTTAGGGCGTTTTTATCCCTATATTCTTCCGGTAACTTATTATCTTTATTATACTAGTATTCCATCTATTTGTTTAGGTACTTTAGGGGTCCAGGCGTATTAGGGTATTAGTTATAAAATTCTTTAAGCTTCTAGGGGCAGCCTATAAAGTTCCATATAGGGTACTAGGTTAGGTTAAGACTATAGCCCTTCTATTAGATATAGTATTTTAGCATTCCCTATACTATCTTGCAGGCCAGTATTTTATTAACCTCCTATTTATTATTACCGTTTACTTAAACTAGTAGGGGAGGCTTATTCTTTTGTCTAGGTAATAGGTTATTTGCAGCATTCCGTAACTTATCTAGCGAGAAGATAAAGTAAACCCTAATTAAATCTAGGAGCTTTATCTTGTATAAGTTGCCTATTTTTTTAAGAACCTTATACGGTCCTGCCATCTAGTAGTCTAGCTTATAGCTAGGTTATTCGGTCTTCTAATTCCTTATTATAACCTAGACTATATTGCTAGGGGCAAAATTAGGCTCTTAATAGTGTTTATTCGCCTACTATTCTATTAACCTTTAAGCTTTTTCTAGGTTCTTATAGGCTACCGTCCAGGCTTCCTTTAATTGTTTAGCGTACTGTTAGGCCTTAGTATAGAATAGCTTCTCTTATATAGTCTGGGGTTCTTCTAGCCTTTTCTAGTTAAAGCTTATATAGGGTAAGTATTCTATTTCTAGCTAAATTAGGGCAAACCCTATGGAGTTATGGGGTAGGGTTGCTTGCGTGTAGTCTATTAAGGGTAATAGTTTAAACTAGTTATCCTAAAAATAGTTAATAAAGGGCCTAAGCCTCTAGTCTAGGTACTAATTTATAATCTCTATCTAACTATCTGTCTGGGGGTAATAAGCTATAGAAAGCTTTAGCTTAATACCTAGGATTTAGGTAAACTTATTCTAGAAGGCCGATATAAACTATAGCCTATAATTAGATATAATAGTATTTAGTAGTCCGTAGATTTGGTAGACGTAATAGACAAATAGCTAGGCTACCTCTTTAGCATTAATATTTTTATGATAGGGAATTAAGAACAGGCGTTTACTAAAGTGGTTAACTATAACTAT
>Ga0307515_10012002_pt1 | contig 16360 bp, 4 predicted proteins | sample 17_EM_MG_FD_194513 | JGI IMG/M metagenome (GOLD analysis project Ga0307515, IMG submission 194513) | Populus trichocarpa ectomycorrhiza microbial communities from riparian zone in the Pacific Northwest, United States - 17_EM | ecosystem: Host-associated > Plants > Roots > Unclassified | place...
GCCATTTGGTTGTCTAACTTGTGGCTTAGTCTCTAGGTTTTCTAGTTCTTTATTAATACCTATACCTTATCTCCTACTTAGAAGTCTATTTTGCGATAATACTAATTTATATCGCCCTTTTTCTTTTCTTATGCCTTCTTTATAATTATTTAAGCAGTCTCCTAGGCCCCGTGCATTCTCTTAGCAAATGCCTAGGCCTCTTTATAGCTAAGGCGTTCGCGAGCCGTTGCGGGTTTGGTAGGCCTATTCCAATCAAAGGACGTTTGTGGCGCGTACCCGTTAAGCAGTTTAAATGGCGATATCCCTATGCTATTATAGGGGAGCGTAAGCTGCGTGTAGTCTATTATAGGTAGTAATTCCAACTAGTTGTCCTAATAGTAGTTTATAAAGGGACGTAGTCGCTAGTTAAGGTACTAGTTTATAATCTTGGTTTAGCCATTAGTCTAAGGATAGAATACGGTAGAGAGCTTAATCTTAATCCTAAGGATACGGTAGAATTTATTCTAGAAATCCGATATAAACTAGGGACCGCGGTTAAAGATAATTAATTTAGGAGCGCCGTAGAATTAGTAGATATTATTAACGTAGAGGCAAGCTATATCCTTTGTAGTTATGGTCTTAAAGTAAGGGAGGGAGACGGATTGCTTATATAGTTGGTCGATTACTATAAAGGCCGCGTTATAGCCATGGGCGTCCTTTAGAAATAACTTAAAGTCTATTATAATATATTGCTAAGGGCGTTCTAGAATTAGCAGTGGTTGTAACTAGCCAGGAGTGCGATCCCTAGGGGCATCTATATGTTTATAGGCGTGGCAGTTTCTAATAAATCGTTCTATATTAGATAGAAGTCCTCGCTAATAGTAATAGGGTAATAGTAATTAGTAGGCCTTGTCTTAACTAAGGTGCGCCATAGAGACTTAACAGTAGGCTTTACGTATTAACTCTGTCTGTAGGTTATTAATATCTAGAACTATAAGCCGCTCTTAGTATAAGAGCAGTCCGTCTTCTATTTCCAAATTAGGGTTACCTTTTATAGCCTAGTCGCGGAGGGCCTTTAGGGATTTAGCTGTACGATTCGCGGTTAAAATGTGGTTAATTAGTCCTATTAGTTTATTTAAGAACTCTTCTTCTATAGGCGCTAGCTCGCTCTATTTAAAGTTTAGTTCCTTAAGAATATATAGGTTAATCTGTTCGGGGCTAAGGAGGGCGCGTGTCCGATACTGTACCTTTAGCTTATCCTACGGGCCTATATTCTATTCTCTCTAGGTTAAGGTATTAGCCTTAGAGTTTTGTTTACTAGGACGGTATATAATTATAAAGAAGAATTAAGAGAGTATTTTAGCCTATTAAGCCTATTAACTAGTAAGCTGCTTTATTATTATAAAATACTCTAAGGCTTTATAATTAGTATAAACCTTAATCTAAGAGCTTATGCCTTTAAGCTCTGCGCGCTATTAGAATAGCGATTAAATAATAGCTAGCATTTCTTTATTATATACTTTGTAGTTATACTTAGCCAAGTTTATTATTTTTAAGAAGAAGGTAATAGGGTACTATTCGCCGTCTGGATATAGCTATAACAGGACTCCTACTATAACTCCGTTAGAAGCATCCGTTTCTAGCATTAATTTAAGGTCCAGGTTATAGTGACGAAGGATTAAAGAAGAGATAAGCCGATCCTTTAACTCTTTAAAGGCTTTTATATAGTTATTATTAAAGATAAAAGGCGTATTTTTTCGGGTAAGTTATACAAGAGGCTTTACCATAACTCTATAGTTATAGATAAACCAATAGTAGAAGTTATAAAAACCAAGAAAGGACTAGATCCCTTTTACGGTATAAGGGGGTTTCCAGTCACGGATAGCTTCCACCTTCTCCGTGTTAACTTTAATTCCTTCCATAGTAATAATAAACCTAAGGTACTTTATACGTTTTACCCTAAATTTATATTTCTTAATATTAACTTATAAGCCTACGTTTTGTAGTCTCTCTAGGACCTTCTTAATATAAACTTAGTGCTTAAGTTCATTGTTTAAGTATATAAGAATATCATCTAGGTATGCTGTGCAGAATTCATTAAGGTAGTTAAAAAGGACATCATTTATATACCTTTAGTACGTAGCCGGCCCATTTATTAATCTAAAAAGAAGGACTTTATATTTATAGGACCTATAATAGGTACGGAATGTTGTTAAATCTTTAAATATAGGGTCGATTCTAATTTGGTAGAAAGCTTAGCGGATATTAAGTTTAGTAAAGATCCTTACCTGGCTTAAACGTATAAGGGTCTTATTAATTAAAGGAATCGGATACTAATCCTTTTAAATAATAGCGTTTAGCTTTTAGTAGTTAATACAAAAACGAAGGCCTCTATTAGGCTTTTTTACAAACAAGATAAGGGAAGTAAAAGGGGCTTAACTTAGCTCGATAAACCCTTTATTAAGGTTATTAATTAAGTACTACTTTATTGCCTTTAGCTTGTCCATTAATTATTAGTAGAGGGGGCTATATTCTAGCGAGTTATTAGCTTCTAATTAAATCTTATAATCATACGTTTAGTAGGGGGGTAGTATATCCGAAGCTGCTTTCAAGAACGCGTCTCTATGGCTTAAGAGGTAGGTAGGAAGAAGGCGCTTAACTAGCTCCTTATCACTTTCCTTAGCTAGCCCTTCTTCCTTCTCGTTAATAATCTGGTTAATTTCGTATAAGCTAGTTATAAAAACCTTATTGTCCTTTTAGTACATATTAAAGTGGAACCCTATAGCACTAATGGCCGCGATATTCAACGTAGGGGGGTTACGCGATAGTAGGGGTATACGTGATTTCCGAGGCTTCTAGGGTATCGACCTTCTCGTTCCTCCCTTTAGCTCCTACTATATCTTCTAAAGGCTATCTCTCGTATCCTATTAGTAGGTCCTCTTCTATATAGGTCGGATCTCCGCAACTTAGGCGACTTCTACATTACTATCCGTTCCGCTTCCATACGTAGAGTTCTCTTTAACCGTAGCACTACGGGAGAGTATCTTCGTTAGTATAGGGTTCTTACCAGCTTCGCGACGGGCGTCTTCCTATATAAAGGCTAGGTCCCAGTCCCTAATATCCTACTTATAGATAGGATCCGCCTCTGCGGCTAATATCCTACGGTCAGTTTGGATCTCTTTAATAAAGAAGGGTAATTTTAGTTTATCCTTCGGCCAAATAAGCTACCTTTATTATACGTTTAGCCACATATTAAAATAGGACATTTACTTCTAATTAAGGATTATGTTATAGGAACCTAGGTCTAGGATATAGAAGGGTATACTATATAGGCGTCGTCCATTAAGAGAAATATATAACTTTAACACGTAAGTAACCGGCTTACTAGCTTGGCCGTTATAGCCTTTTACTTAGACAGGCTTCTCTAGCTAGGTAGCTTTTACATTTAGGAACCTAGCAACATCAGTTATATAGGCAGTATCCATAAAGGTAAAGCTATTTACTCTAGTGTTAATAAGGGCGGTTATGTTAACTTTATATACATTTCGAGATACTATACATAGAACTATAAAGTGTTTTCCACCTATTAACTAACTTAGATTAATCTCTTTGAGATTAATAGGGTACCCTAGGGGGGAGTCTTTCCCTAGGGTTCTTCTTTTCCCGACTTATTAGACGTTTCTCCTTCCTCTATCTCCACAATATTGCCTATATCTTTTAGCTCCGGGCAGGATAAGGCAAAGTGTCTATTTTTTCCATAGTTAAAGCACGTGGCCGTAACAGGGTTAATTAGGGTATTACGGTGGGTATTAGTTAGGGGCGTAGTACGTAGTTAATTAGGAGAGGCCCGCCAAAGGGCAGTTATACCTACCTTAGGTGTAGGGGTACTTTCTACTAGTTTTCTAGTGCCAGCCCCAGTAGGTATAATTATTGGTTTTTAATTACTATGGGATTTCTTCTACCAATCGGTATAGGTATTAATTCGCCGTAGTTTTAAATCTAATGACAGATATCGGGCTATAAGTCTTTAGTAGGTTGGTAGGTCGTCTAGGGCTACCGCGATCTTCTCTTATAATTAAACCGTTAGTTTGTTATATAGGTCTAATTAGTAATTTTTAAGGGGGACCTAGCCTTCGCCTGCTAGGTGTAGGAATTAGGTCTAAAACTTGGCAAAGGATTAATTTAGTCTTATTATTAGGCAATTATAGTTATACCTAGCGTCGCGTACTTTATTCGGGTTTACGTAGATAGCCGCTAGGTGCTGTAGTATCTTATTAACGGATATAAACCGAATAGGTAACTCGTCCTCAAACTTAGCTTAGAGGTACTTTTAGGCGTCCCCAGTAGTTTAACTAAAAAGGTAAAGCATCTTAGCTTCTTTGGAAAGGAAATAGTTATAGTTAACGTAGAGCTTTCCTTATATTTAAATCCTCCAATTCTTAAAGGTAGGGTCTATTCCGTTAGACAGTGGTTAGGGGTTAGGGAGCTTAATGGACTTTAATTACTTCATTATCGTTTCTGTACTCCCTAGTGTATTATCCTTAGTTAAGTGGATAGGTTAACTAGGACTTCTAGAAGGGGGAGCTAAGCTACTTTAAAGAGCTATAAGGCTATTAAGGATCTCTTATAGGGTCTCCTATATGCTTTAAGCTTAGAGACAGTCAACTTCTTAATTAGCCATTAGGGCACGAATCTGCTTATATACGTCCATAATATTATTATTATCTTTAATTTCGGATCCCAATTAAATCTCGTGTTCTTCTTAGGTTGGGGCAGCTCTTTTAAATAAGCTCACTTTAGGTACCATCGTTGGCTTCCTAGGGTTTATCAGAATTGTATAATTCGGTTTTAATTCTAGGGGGTATAGGTCTAGTCCTATCTAGCTCACAAAGTAGGGTATTATTAAGGCCTTCACAGGCAGTATAGAGTTGTTTTAATGTCTAAGTATAGCGCGTTAACACGTCGTTATAGATAAAGATCTTCTCTTTTTTAGGGGTAGGATATTATTAAGGCCTTCCTAGGCAGTATAAGGAGAGCTTAGTATAATATAACGGCTCGCATAAATGCCTCTAAACTAAAGCTTATAGATTACTATCTAGTAAAAATACTAAGCTAAGTATTATGGACGCTTTAAGTACGATATTACAACTACTTAGAGAAGAGTCGGAAGAAGCTAGTTAGTTAATACAGGCACGGTCTAGGATAGATCTGGTAGAACCATATAATGAGGAATAGTAACCAAGTCACGTGATATAATCTATATAATCTATATAATCTATATAATCCGTAACAGAGTAGATAGAGCACGCGTACCTTATATACAGGGAGAATTTCCTAGGAGTACGGTTATGTATTTAAAGGACCACAGTCCCTACTCTAGATAGTTCTTTCCTTATAGTAATTCTTAGAATACAATTAGAGTTAATCTATTAGGCAACCACTCCACTAGTTATTATTACGTTATTAACTTTACGCATTACCTATACACCTAGCCTATTAATAGGACCCACCGTAGTGCTTACTATAAGGTTTTGTTACATAATTATTACCTAGTTACGGTATTAAAAGTCAAACAATATGCCACCAAAAGCAGCCACTATAACACCATTAACGGCGGCAACTACTTTAAGGTTAGGAGGAGACACCAATATAGCAGACACTAACTCACAGCAACTTGTGACGGTTAGACAGTTGCAGGAAATAATTAATTAGTTAATAGTAAATAATACGGCACTAGAACATAGGGTTAACGGGATAGGCGTAACAAAGGTTAAGTTACCATTAATTAAATAATTCTTAGGAGAAAAATTAAAGCTTAAGGGATTCCTTATATAAATACACTTTAAGGTAACGCAGGAAGGAGCAAAGCTGGCAATACCTATAGATCAAATAGCGTACGCAGGGTTATTCTTAATAGGAAAGGCGCTTAAATGGTTTAAATCTTACCTTATAGAAATATAAGCTAACGGAATAACGACTATAAATTAAGAAGTGCGGTTTATATTCTTAAGTTAGGACAGATTCACGGAACGACTTACACAGATATTTAGAGACCTAGAGGCAATAACTATAGCGGAAAGAAAGCTTTAAGACATTACACAGCGAACCTTAGCAATTAAGTATATAACGTAGTTTCAGACGCTAGTAATATAAGTTAAGTAAAATAATAAGGCGCTTATAGCATAGTATAAATAGGGACTTAAGGCTAAAGTCTAAGATATAATTATTCTAATAGAAGATACGGACACCCTAAGGGGACTAATAGATTAAGTAATTAAGATTAACAATAGGATCTACTAAAGGAAGTAGACTAAGAAAGGTTAGAATAGAGTTTTATAGTTATATAAGGCGCAGAGTACGTATTAACTAAAGCTAAGTTAGAAAACATGGTATAGCGCAGAGCTAATAGACCTAAGTAGTACTAAAGAAACCTATAAGAGATAGAGTAAGAAACTATAGAAACTAAGAGGATAAGGATTAAGTAATTAAAGGTCTAAAGAGTAAAGGCCAAATCAGGGATCTTAGTAGCAAAAGATATTTAGGTAGACTCTATAATAAGAAAGATAGTTTAAAGAGGGAGCTTATATAAATTACGGAAAACAGGGTTATTTCGCCAGAGATTATAAAGATAGTTAGAATTACTATATAATAAAAGGGACTAGACTAGTAGACAGTATATATATACAGAGGGATAATAATACGCTGCGAGGAACAAAAGATTATTTAATTAACCACTTTACGTTTTACTACAATAACGCGTACCGAATTTATAAAGACGCTAAGTATAGCGCAAGCTATTAGCTATAGGAACCTAGTTTAGAGAAACTAAAAGCTACCTAAGACCATAAAGAGCAAAATAGGCTCTATAAATGCGACAAAAATCCAGTAGCAACTTTTAGTACAGTATTAGCAAAACAGTACTTAGAAAGGGACTTCAAGGAAAATCCATTTAGCGATATTAAAAAAGAAGATCTTAAAATATTAGCATTAAAGGCAGAGACTAAGACCGCTATAGAGCAAGGTTTAGTAACGGGCATTATAACATCATTAGATACGGCATCTATCGCTTTATAAGATGGTAGGAAAAGTATCTTATAAAAATTAAGCAAGCAGACAACTACTAGTGCTAATTCACCACTTAATAAAGGCAAAAGGCCAAAGGCTCAAGATTCTTAAGATAAGATAAGAGATAACTAAGATTCTTAAAATGAGATAAGGCACACCTAAGGACCTATAATAGACGAAAACCAATAAAGTAGGGCAGCAGCTTAGTTCAGGAACATACAAATAAGCTTAGGATAGAAATTCCCAGAAGTATAAGACTCTTAAGACAAGATAAGTAAGATTTAAGATTCTTAAAATAAGAAGAAAACACCCAAGCCTAGTTAGACTAAGGTAAGAGCACGGCTTAAAGCAAAAGCAAGCTTAGGATCAAAAATCCTATAAAACTAAGATTTTAATACACGAATAAGGACCACTAATAGAATTAGAGAATCCGCAATACAAACAGCAGTCAGACTAGGAGACAGATATATAGACCCAGAAGACTTACTAGGGGAATGTAGTGTTCAGCCTAAAGATTAAAAAGTCAATATCAAGATTAAGAAGTAGGAGAACTTCAAGGATCCACTTATAAGACGCGAACAAAAAGAAACTATAAAGGAATTTAAAGCGAGAATTACCTCATAGTAAGAGCAGAAACTAGATAAGAGATCTAGCATACTAGGTCGTACTAAGGACAGAGCACCTATATAAAGAACTACTAATAGGCTAAGAGCAGGCACACCAAGAGCTAAGTAGCTTACTAAACTAGAACAAGAAGAGGATTTAGGGATTCTAACTAGGTTTAAAGAACAACACATAAAAGGTTATTACGACGCAGTAATAAGAAGATACTTCCTTACGGACAGAGCGTATACACTTAAGGAGCTATACTAAAAGTGGTATAAACAGCGACACAATAATAAGTAGGAAGATTTCTACATATAGTTAGACGAAAAAGTTATTTAAGACCACTTAATTACAAAGAAGGCTATAACACATATTAAAAAAGCCTTAATTATAATATTAAAGGATCTAGAGGAGTAATTAGAGGACTAAAGAAGTAAAAGGCGAATCTTAGTACCTACAAACAAAGTCACAACGCTTAGATCAATATAAGATAGGTTTAAACTTAAAAGCGAAAACAAGCCAAAAGTTAACCCAAAACACTAAGCACACTATATATTATTATAGATAGCGTGTGTAGATAATACGTACAATATACATAAAGCACTAAAAGATAAGAATCGGAAATATCTAATAAAAATATATTGGATAACGGATAAGGCGAAATATAAAAACGCCAAATATATATATAGCTAGCACCTAGTAGAAGTTTAAGAACAAGGGGACTTAATACTTTAACTAGAAAGATTCCTTACGGAAGAATACCTAAATAAACAACAATGGTGGGAATATCTAAAAAAACACCTATCTATAATATATTAAAGAAAAGAAGCAAACTAAGTATTAGCTAAAAGTAGACTAAGCATAAACAGGATCTAATAGCTAATAGTTAGGAAAAGTAGAGGCCTACGGGACTAGAGGAAACCAGTAGTAGAACCTTAAACCCTTAAAGGAATTTAAGAACAACACCTAAATTTATAAGTTAAATAGTAAGATTAATAGTTTAAAGCATTAATAGATAGTGGAGCAATAAGGAACCACATCTTACTAATAGCAGTTAAAAAAATAGGACTACCACACAGAAGAAAGAAGTACCCATATTTATTAGTAACAATTTTAGGAGATCTAATAGCCTATAGAGACGGCATTATTAATCTTAAAATAGGACCTATTTAGTTAACTATTAAAAGGAGACAAATCTAGATATCTTTTAATATCCTACTATTAGAAAAGGATAAGGTAATACTAAGAATGCCTTAGTTACAAAAGTATAATCCAAAAATCAATTAGGTTACAGGTTAAGTTAATATTAGGGATACTTAACACTATAAGATATAATAATAAACCAAATTAGTATAGTACTAAGTTAGAGCGACATATAAAGAAACCGAAAAAGGGTTAAGTTATATACTAAAGAGATACCACAAATATAGTAAAAAACTATAGTCGCTAGAAAGTAAAAAGCTGTTAGAGTATATAGTATAGGACTATAAGATAGAATTAGAACTGGGAATAAATCCAAGGTTTTTTCTAATCTATAAGCTTACTAAAGAAGAAGGGAGAGCATTAAAAGAGTTTATCTAAGAAAACCTATAAAAGGGATACATTAGACCATCGCAGTTATTAGTAGGTTATCTAGTACTGTTCGTACTAAAGAAGAATAGCAAACTAAGGCTATATATTAACTACAGACAGTTAAACAACATTACTAAAAAGGATAAGTATCCTTTACCCTTAATTAGCGAGATCTAAGATAGGATAGGTAACGCGCAAATCTTCACAAAGATAAATCTAAGATGGGTATACCATTAGGTTAAAATTAAGGAAGGCGACGAATAAAAAGCAGCCTTTAGGTTAAAGGAAGGACTATATAAACCATTAGTTATACAATTCGGGCTTATAAACGTACTAGCAACGTTCTAGAAGCGTATTAATAATATATTAGGAGAACACTTAGATAAATTTATTATAGCATACCTTAATAATATCATTATCTACTTAATAACTAAGGAAAAACATAGAGAACATATTAAATAGGTCTTAAGGAGACTACAAGAAGAACAAATACTAGTAGCAATTAAGAAATACAAGTTCTTTACCAAGAAGACAGATTTTGTCAGATTTATTATTAAACTAGGCTAACTTAGTATAAATCTAAAAAAGATTAAGGCTATAGTGAATTAGTAAGAACTAGAGAACGTTATATAGTTAAGATCATTTTTAGGGTTTTACAATTACTACAGAAGGTTTATAGCACAATAGTTAAAGGATATTAAGCTATTTACACGATTAACAAAGAAAGAAGAATTATAGGTATAGGGAAAGGAACAATAAGAACTATTTAAGGAAGTCAAAAGGTTATTTACCTAAAAGCTAGTTCTTAAGATCTATTAACCAGGATTAGAGACGGTTATTAAGACAAATATATTAAACTTTACACTAGGGGCATACTTTATATAAAAGTATCCAGATAGATAGCACCTAGTAGTATACTATAGTTAAAAGATAACACCACTAGAACTAAACTATAACATCTATAACAAAGAGTTGTTAGGTATAGTTATAGCGCTAAAAAAATAGAAAGCATTCTTATAAGGTATAGAAAAACTATTTATAGTTAAAATGGATTATAAGAACCTAACGGGATTCTTAACAACAAAGAAACTTAACTAAAAACAGGTTAGATAGGCAGAGATGCTTACAGAATACCATTTCGAGATTTAGTATACTAAGGGTACAGATAATATACGAGCAGATACTCTAAGTTAAAAAGCTAAACTATAAAATAATAAAAAGCTATTAGGGGCTTTACTACGAAGAGATACAAATAGGTTGATTAGGTATAATTATCTAAAAATTATAGCAACTTAGGAAGAACTAAATAAGGTCTATAAGACACTGGAAAGCTTTTAGGTATAAAGAATTCTAGAAGCATAACTAGAAAATCCGCAGTTGGATATATATAAAAACCGAGAAGTAAAGTACATCCTAAGAAGTATAGCAGAGCACTTTATAGAAGAATTCTATAAGGGAGTGACTTAAGGATATAATAGAGCTATAGGCTTAGTGTTAAGACTTTAGGAGGAGTATATTATTGACGGAATTTAAAAAATAGCCAGGAGAGTTACTAAAGAATGTCTAAATTACTAGAGGAACAAACTAATAAGGTATAAGCCGTATAGAGGGCTACAACCTATTAAAATACCAGAGAGACTATAGGAGGTTATATTATAGGACTTTATTATAAAGTTGCTAAAATTAAGAGATCCTATTACTGGATAAGATTATAATATAATCTTAGTAATAATAGACAAGCTTACAAAGTAGGGATACTTTATAGCCTATATGGAAGAAATCTTAGCAGAAAATATTACTAGAATCTATATTAAGGAAGTATTTGCAAAACATAGAGCACTAAGCAAAATTATATTGGATAGAGATCTAAAATTTATAGCAGCATTTTAGGAGGTATTCTTGGCGGAGTAAGGAGTTTAAGCAGCAACTTCCACTACATATTATCCGTAGACAAACGGTTAAATAGAAAAATTAAATTAGACACTAGAGCAGTATCTAAGACATTATATTAACCACGCGCAGAATAATTAGGTATCGTTATTACCAGTTATATAGTTTATATATAATACAACACTATAAAAAGAAATAGGTACGTCACCATTTAAGGCGAATTATGGATATAAGCTAAAAACATCGTTATCGCCATATTAAGCAAAAAAGACGAGTAGCACAGCTAAGTAAAGGATAAAGACATTAATAAATCTTTATAAAAACCTTACGGAAATAGCTAAGGTAGTATAGCAAAGAATAAAAAAATACTATAATGCTAAAAGATCTAAGGGACTAGATCTTAAGGAGGGAGATAGAGTATAGCTACTATATAAGAATTTTAAAAATTAATAACTAAGCAAGAAGTTAGACTATATTAAACTAGGACCTTTTAAAATTAGTTAAAGGATTTTACTAGTTATATTTAAGTTAAACCTACCAGCCAAAATAAAAATCTATCCGGTATAATATATCGCAATACTAAAACCAGCATATAGAGATATTAAGCCACTAGTTTACAAGGCAGACTCATACTAAAGATAAAAAAAAAATAAGTAGCAAGTTTTAAAGATTATTAGTTATAAGAATGTTAATAATAAAATATAGTATAAGGTTAAATAGATAGGCTATAATAAGACTACCTAGGAACTATTAGAAAATTTAAAAAACGCTATAAGAAAGGTATAGGAGTATTAGAAAGGAAGAAGTTAGGCAATATTAATAAGAAAAAATCACTAAAGAACAAGTTACCTAAGGGGGACCTAGAAAAAGCGACTGCTGAACTACTCGGAGTTATTTCCTTTACTATTAGGAAAAAATCCGTTCTTTTATCGCCAAATTCCTACAGACCCTATTCTATAAGTTTCCACTCCTTAAAACGCACCTTCTTATAAACCCGTTTAAGACAAAAAAGATAAGTAGAAGCTAGAAGACAAGTTTTAAGAGCACGCTGTTAAGTAGCTATAGCCTCTTATTCCGCCTCTCGCGATCGCCGTAGTTTATTAAGGGCGCTTAAGAGCTTACTATTAAGCTTTATAATAGCAGATTAAACACAAAACCCTATAATAAATTACTTAGGGAACTTATAGACTATTAAGAGTTATAGAATACGTATACTTAGCATTAAATATAGAGCGAACGTCATAGGACGAGCAAATATTCGCTTTAGTGCACTCTAAATAAGAGGAAGGTTGCCGAGATAAAGGACTTACCAGCGTAACGCAAACTAACCCCTCTTTCGCACAACGAGAACACGGAGATGGCATTATTTCACCTAGCGATAGTATAGCAGCAATAGTATAAGCACGTCGAACTATGGAAGAAAGAGAAATTGCTTTAGGCATAATAAGCAACAATATTAACTAAATTAATTAGATGGATATTACACCTCTAGTAAACGACTTAGAGATATTAGAAATCTTTAAGGACGAAGATAAAGAGAAGAGAGATAGTATTACGGACGCTTTAAGTACAATATTATAACTACTTAGAGAAGAGTTAGAAGAAGCTAGTTAGTTAATATAGGCATAGTTTAGGATGGATCCAATAGAACTATATAACGAGGAATAGTAACTAAGTCACGTAATGTAATCTATATAATCTGTACGATCTATATAATCCGTAACAAAGTAAATAGAGCACGCGTACCTTACATATAGGGAGGATTTTCTAGGAGTACGGTTGTATATTTAAAGGACTACAGTCCCTACTCTAGATAGTTCTTTCCTTATAGTGATTCTCAGAATATAATTAGAGTTAATCTATTAGGCAACTACTTCACCAGTTATTATTACGTTATTGACTTTACGCATTACCTATACACCTAGCCTATTGACAGGACCCACCGTAGTGCTTACTACAAGATTCCGTTACACTAAGGAAAAGAAAAAGAAGAGGAGGAACGCCATTAGGGGTCACTAAAGATATAAAGGGGTCGCTAAGGCGCTAGTAGTAAGCGAGCCAATAATAACGTAGCAGAATTTAGTAGGTAGCGTGCCCTAGCACCGTTATAGTAGGGGGTAAGCTATAGGCGGAGCCTTATATAGAGTTTTAGTAAAGCCTTATATATAGATATATAGACAATTATAGAGCCTTCTTAGTATATTAGTACTGCGTATTAGTAGAGCTTTAGAGCTCTATATTAAGCCCTAAGTAGAGCTTTAAGCTTAAGAGAGAGACCCCCTTAGACCCCCCCTGCGTACTATATGCTTTATTTACTACGTAAGCAAAGCTCTTATTACTTTATACAGTAGAAGTCAATTTTTATATTAGGCGCTTTTGGCGCTTTTACTTAGGTTAGTATACTACAGGTATCCTAGCTAGCGTAATTTTATAAATAAGTCCCACTAAAATATATCGATATTGCGATGCCGACAAAATACTGCAGAAGGCTACTACTAAAAACACCAATATATATATATATATATTTATTTATTCACTTACTCGCAGAGATAGAGATATATTCTAAATAATATATTATATTAGGGGGTATAGGCCTAAGGAGAGAGTAATTATCTCAGCCTGCTGTATTGTATAGTAGGTTCCCTACTATCTTAAGTAGTTATAGATAATTATATACTTATTACCCCCCTTAGGCCTACCACAAGCCTAAAAGGCTGCAAATCTATTTATAGGGTAGAGGGTAGGAAAGCGAAAAGCCGTATAAGGGCGTAAAGAGGCTTTGGGGAAGATTTAAAGGAATAATATAAATTCTATCTAAATCTAAGGGTATATAGCTCTCGCTAAGAACAAGACGTTATATAAAGAAGAGAGAGGAATAACAAGAGAATTGTATAATTAAATAGTTAGGGGCTTAGTGGTCAATACGTGCGCATATATGCACGCGGTCTTTAATAAACTTTAGTAAAATTTAATTAAAGCGTTAGAATTTATCTGTTAAGTATTTTACTAAGACATTCCTACTATAACTAGGCTAGTCCTGTTATAGTACCCCCCTTTTTAGCTAAAGGTCTAAATAATTTAATTTTAGTTAAGACTTATAACTTATCGCGTGTTATATTTTCGCATTAGGTAGTAATATAGAATTTTACCGGTTCTAATTATTAAGTAGGCCAATTAGGATTTTCCATGCCCGGTATAAAAAATCGCTATTAGCTTAGTTAAGGCGGTAAGCTAAACTAATATCTTTATAGTAGGTCTTAGCAAGGCAAATCTAACTAATTAGATAACTTTAACCGGCGGTTAAAGTTTTTTAATATTATAAACGTTATAATATATTTTAAGTTCTTTTTAATTTTAAGCTTCCTGCTATTATATTTTATGTATTTATATTAGGTAGCAGTTATTTACCTTTATATTATATTTATCTAGCTAAAGTAGGCCATAAAGGATAGTCCTTATAGAATTCTTTTACTAAGGATAGCGCGTTAGGCTTAATTTAGTTATAGGTTTCCTAGTATTAGGAATAAAGGTAAGTAGTCACTATATAAGGCATATTGCCATCACGTATAGCAAGTTGCCGTTACGTGCGGCAAGTTGCCGTCATGTATTACCGCGGCACTAGCGTAACAAGGAGCCTTAAGCTCCTCGCTCTCCCTTAAGAAAACAGAATAATAATTATTATACTATTTACGAACTATAGCTACGTGATATTACCTTATGCAACTAACATTAATTAGTAGTTAACTTTACTATTATACTATAGAACAGCTAGGTATTCTACTAAGAAGAGATAAGCCACTATACTAGTGCTACTCGTGTTAGAGAAAGCTATCTTTTAAGGTCAGAACTGGTCCTAAACCTTAAATAGAATTCTTTTACGAATTTAAGGATCTAAAGGCCAGAACTAGTCCTAAGCCTTTTTAAGATTACGGATTCTTGCGTCCATTACGTAGAATAATACGCTTTATAAGTCTTCGTAATTTAAGGCCAAAACTGGTCCTAAGCCCTATAATCGCAAATACACGTCATGAACGCGTACTAAACGACAATCCCTAAACTAATAACACTCCCCTCCCTCCAAAAACATGGCTACGCCTACTTTAAACGACTGGGAAGACTCCTTACTACTAGGGGTAGCTGCGTATATAAAATTTATTAATAGGAATTAGGATGAATTTACTATTAATATAATAACTTATACCGCAAAATAAGTTAATAGCTTTCTTCTACACTATATCCTATTCTACTAAAGTAGATATTACGCCGATTTATAACTATGGGAATATTTTAGGGAGGATTTTATAGGATAGACCGCCAACACTTAGGCACTTAGTAATATTAATATTGTTTAGGATTTCCAAGACTTCCTTTATAGGAATAGGGTATATGTTACTAAGAATAGTAACCCAATTGCTAGTAATATTTAGGCCGTTATTATTAGTATAGAAAAACTAGTATAGACGGAAGCTAAGATTATATATTAACTACGGAAACCTAAAACTAACCTATATTCTTTAGAAGGTAACTTTAATTTATATTAAAACCCCTAGAACGCTAATCCCCTACCTAGAGGTACTCTCCTACTAGGAGGTGCTCTCCTACCTAGAGGTACTCTTCCTCTACCTTTGCCGCCTCTAGCTCCTCTACTCTAGCTAACCGGTAACCTTTTACTATAAGAAGTTACAAATCTAATAAAGGTATATTTAGACGAAGAGAAGAAGTTTAAAGAAGAATTATACGATATACTTAGAGTAAAACTATAGGTCTTCTATAACTATTATAATAAGGTTAGAATTTAATGCCACTAGTACTACTACGCTTTCTCTATTATATTAAAAGGACGGGTAGTAATATTCTATTACAACTATATTACAGATAAAAACTATAGCTTTAATATAATGATTTAGCTTACTAGAGCTTACTTTAAGACTAATAAAAATCGCCAACTTTATATATTTAAATGGCGGGAAACTATATTTTAGAGAGTTATTACTTCTAACCTAATAAAGACTTATTTAGAGTGCCTTTAACTACTCTTTAATAAACTCTAGAAAATCTAATATGGCTTTACCAAAACTTACTAAAATAAGAACAGCCTAAGGGACTAAGTTATCTTAGTATGCTATAGCGTTCCTAAGTGCAACTTAGCGCTATATAAACCTATAGATATATTTAAAGGAGTATATACTAAGCTACGCTCCGCTATAGGTACTATAATATAAATATAAGAATCTTAATAGTTTTATAC
>Ga0307515_10012003_pt1 | contig 16359 bp, 18 predicted proteins | sample 17_EM_MG_FD_194513 | JGI IMG/M metagenome (GOLD analysis project Ga0307515, IMG submission 194513) | Populus trichocarpa ectomycorrhiza microbial communities from riparian zone in the Pacific Northwest, United States - 17_EM | ecosystem: Host-associated > Plants > Roots > Unclassified | place...
TTTATTATATAAATTTGGTTGTTGTTTTAAATTACATATCATGTTTTCTTCTTAAGAATTGGTTGTTCAAACCAATGTTGTTTCGACAAGTACTACTTTGATAAAGAGGATTTTACCATTATATTTTATGATGTATGATGAAAAACCTAAAAAGTTTAATGGATTCAGTTTCAAGAGAAATCAGAAAAAGATGTTATTCTATCTTACTACGTCAAAGTTGTCAGATAATGAATTTAACCCCACTATTATGGCAACTATGGACACATAAAATCATAGCAATTTTGTATTAGACAACACACTATATAATATGTATAGTTCAATCAAGAATGTAAAGGCACTACAAGAAGCTTTGGATCGAAAGTAGAAAACTAAAGATTCTGGTATGAAAGAAATTTATATTTGATAAATTTCTAGACTTTAATATGGCCGATTCAAGGATCATGATAAGACAACTTCAAAAATTTAATTTCATCTTGCATGATATTTATTCTAGAGGAATGGTTTTGATGATAATCAATAAGTATCACCAAAAAATCCATTAAAAGTGTCAATTAAACCAATTACAAGCTCAAGGGCTAAAAATATTAAAAAAAAAATTCAATGGGGTAACTTAAGATATTTGGATCAAGTTAAGCTTCAAGATTACAAAAAAAATGATCAAGATTGAATTAATCTATACAAAGGAAGGAGTTGTTTCTTGGGCTTGAGGCATATGAAAACATTGGGCTTAGGCATATGATTTGTGGATTTGCAACAAAGCAAGGATCTAATTTACATATAGAGTATTTATTTTGCAAGATTCTTTATTTTCCAAGGACAATGTAGACGATAATACAAATATAATATTTTAGACCGAAAGAAACATTGAAATATAATATTCCGTAATGAGTCTGAGAAATACTTAAACAACCAAACACGTCACTAGGCTTGCCATTTTCTTCCATGACTGTACAAAATCCCATTAGAGTAAGATTCAGAACGTGACATGCTGTTAGGTTGCTAACAACCATGGCCCCACTCCAAGTCCAATTAGTATCGAAATGCTGGCATGGCCCATGCTGTTAGGTTGTTCAATTAAGACATGAAGGCGACTCCTTGGGATTTGATTATGCCTTAAAAATTGGTTTATTCAATAACCATGTGCCCCAAATTCTTTTTTTTATTTATATGGGTGTTCAGATTAATTTACGCGCACCACGACTAATTCCACGGTCCACTGAACATATTGCAAACCCAGTAAGCATGTAAGGCACCACGGGGTGATAGACATACACAATGAGGTTCGAACCCGAATATAGAGAAAGAAAACAAGCACCTACCAGGCTACCACCACTAGGCGAATACCTCAAGTGCCCCCAAATTCTTACAACTTAAACAGGTGGCAACGGCTACTGAGAGCTCACAGTAAATTGAAGACATTCGTTGGCATTTTTTTTTAATAGAGATTTATGCCGTGTCATTTTTTATTTTTTTTAATTAGAAAAAGAAGAAAAAGAAGAAGAGGGATTTGGGATTTTTGCAGATGGGCTGGTGCCCATGCATGCGGTTTGACCTGGCTCAAGGAAGGAGGAGGAGGAGGAGGAGATAGACTGGCGTGGCAAAAAAATAAAATAAAAGAAGTACAATTGTATTAAATTTTTATTTCTCTCCAATGGCATGTTTTTGACACACTATCAGTTCAGCTTTTAAAATGGTTAAAGGACAGACCAGTCATTTGGCAATGTATATGGGTGAGGAGTTTGTTTGTTTTTGTGATTAATTTTTTTATTTTTAAATTATTTTAATATATTAATATCAAAAATAAAATTAAAAAAATATTTTTTTAATATTTTTTAATAAAAAAATACTTTAAAAAGTAACATTATCAAATTTAAGCTCTAACCCATCTAATTTTACTTTGCAAAATTTTTTTAAAAAAAATTAAATTTTTTATATTTTTTATGTGCTAATAATAAAAATAAATTTTTAAAAATATAAAATATTATTTTAATATTCTTTCAAATAAAAAACATATACAAAACAGTATTTAAAATACCAAACGGGGCTTAAGAAAGGCATCTGAATATCGTTGGCACCGAAAGAAACAGAGCTATGCATCAATGAAAGTGGGTCCCATTTTACCAGTTCTAAGAGTGGGGTCACCCTTAGCTGCTATCCCATTACGATTACCAGCTGTGTCTTCTTCACTCCTATGCCTCTCCTTTCACTCGTCTTTTCATTCAAGAAAACATCTCTCTAGTCAGAAAGCTCTTCAATTTCCTCTTCTTAATCCCTTTTGTGTTGTGGTGCTCTGGGGAAAGAAAAAAAGAAGATAGATGGAGACCCATCTGTGATTTCAAAAAACAAATCTCATTGGGATCTGCCCACTTCGCTTACTGGTACTTTTCTTATCTCTAATCTGATTCATGGACCCCAATTACATGCAACATTAGCCTTTTTTTGCTTCTTTTTGTTGTTATCATTTTGTTTTTTTTTAGGGCATTCAACCCTAGTTTCAAAATGGTTCTTTAGTGCTGCATTGCTTGGAACTGAAATTTTTGTAGATGGGCTTATAAACTTTGGACTTTTTTCCATGTTATTTCTTTTTCTGGTCGCTGATAAATTATGGAAAATGTACACAAGGGTTAAAAGGAATGTGTTTTTTCATAGTTTTATTTCTCCGTTTGGTTGAGAGAAAATGTGGGAATAGTAGCAAAATCTACCATCTTCTTACTGCTAATTTTGCTTTCATTGTTCGAGACTTGTTAATTGTAAAATACTTGGATAATTGTGTTAATTGTTATGCTGGCTGGACAAAAATGCGGGATAGGGAGAAACTGTGCTGAGTCTACAATTTGGCTGCTACCTTTTTGTATGATGAAAATGCACACATTGTATAGCATGATATTCTTAAATATCTTCCCTTTTGTGTCTTTGACCATTACGTTCTCTGCATCCCCTTATTCGAGTTTTTCCATGATTAGTATTGCCGATGTAGAGTCTCATTTCTGCTTATGGCACAGGTTTTTTTTTTTTGCTTTTATCACACTTGCAACTTTCTTCATCTCTGTTTAAAATATGTAGGATTTCGTTAATGTATATGATGCACAATTGATGTTCCAAACTTGATCTTTTGATTTGTTTCTGAAAAATGTTGAATTGGGGAATGATAAGAAGATGGGGAGGAAAGGAAAATGGTTTTCTAGTGTAAAGAAAGCTCTTAGCCCTGATTCCAAGGAGAAGAAAGACCAGGTATTTAGAAGAATGTGGTTTTTAATATTGAATTGTAGGTTGTTTTAGTAATCATGATTGGTTCTTACTCGAATAATTTTGGTTCTATTGGTTTTAGAAATCAAATAAATCGAAGAAGAAATGGTTTGGCAAGCAACAACTGGATTCGGATTCCACTTCTTTAGAAAATGTTACAATGCGATCTCCTCCTCCTCCTCAACCAGACGAGGTGAAATTAATTGAAACCACAAATGAAGAGAACCAGCATACGTACTCTGTTCCAGTTGTCACTGCTGCAGTAGCTGAGCATGCTCCGATTACTGTTCAAACCACCACTGAGGTTTTTCAACCAACCAAGGTTAATAAATATGCTGGCAAATCAAAGGAAGAAGTGGCGGCAATTAAGATTCAGACAGCATTCCGAGGATACATGGTATGTCTTGTGCTGCATGACCTTTGTTATTGATGTTGGAGTCTTGGAGAGAAAAAGGATAGTTAACAATTCTTCTAAACTGGGTATTGGAATGCTTTCTTGTAATTGGAGAAAGAATTTTTTTTACTGTTTGTACATTCTTTTATTTATTTATTTATTTTCTAGTGTCTTGTCAATTTCAAGTAACGAGTGGGTTTTATAAGCTACACTTGCATTTGTTCTGATTTCATTTTAGGCAAGAAGAGCATTGCGGGCTCTGAGAGGGCTGTTCAGGCTCAAATCTCTGATGGAAGGGCCTACGATAAAAAGACAAGCAACCCATACTCTCCACTGCATGCAGACTCTAGCTCGGGTGCAGTCACAGATACACACAAGGAGGATTAGAATGTCAGAAGAGAACCAGGCCCTACAGAGACAACTCCTACATGAGCATGCAAAAGAGTTTGAAAGCTTGCAGGTCTGTCCCCCTTGTGTTTATTCGTAATATTATCTGTTCAAATGTCCCCACTCAATTGGACACCGGCTTATTTTCTGTTTAGTCATCATGGATTTGTTCAACATTTTTGCCATGGATATGAAACTCTTAAAGGCTCTTGGGGACTTCATGAACCTTTTTCCCTTGTTTAATAGGGCTGATATTCATAAAAACATGTGATATGAAAAGAACTAGTGATATGGTGGGTTGAGAATTATTCCTTTAAATGGTAGCACATGAATGCCAAATAGTAAAAGCGGTATTCATACTAAAATTATGTTTTCCAAATGACTACGTAACTGGACTTTTAGCAGGGCATGCAATGTTTTCATTTAGGTTCCTAATTCAGTATCCTGCCACATATTTCTTATCTGATGAAGTAACATAATATCTCTGGTGGTTCAGTCCCTGTACTAAGTATGAGCATTTTGATGTTGTAACAGATTGGAGAGGAATGGGATGACAGTCTACAGTCAAAGGAACAGATTGAAGCTAAAATGCTAAACAAGTTTGAGGCAGCTGTGAGAAGGGAAAGAGCACTGGCTTATTCTTTCTCTCATCAGGTGATCAATTCCTCTGTTTCTTTTACTCTGCTGAGAGTGTGGAGGGCTCACATAGATGAATAATTAAGTATGAGAGGACAGCTTAGCTATTTTAACATCCAAAAAGTTAGAAATTTGAGTAAAGCGGTTTGTTAAATAGCTTAGTAGAGAGGTCAAATAGATAAATAATAAAGTATGCAATGACAGCTGACTGAGCTAGCTTGAAAGTTAGAAATTTACACAAACCTGTCTGTTAAATAGCTGACTCCCAATTATTTGCTTGGTCAATCTGTCTAAGTTAAGTAGATGGTGGTTTGGAAAATGGTGCAGTGTAATTTTTTTTCCTGGAACACTATTATACACCACTATATATGTCTCGACTTAATAGATGGTCTGTGCTTACCCTATGCCAGACTGAAACATGTTTAGCCTTTAATTTACTTTCATGAAACTTGAATGACCATGTGTTTTAAGAACCAAGTCTAACTCCCATAAAATACTTCACAGCAAGCCTGGAAAATTTCTTCACGAGCTGTAAACCCAATGTTCATGAGTGGCAATCCATCCTGGGGTTGGAGCTGGTTGGAACGATGGATGGCAGCCCATCCATGGGAGAGCCGGAGCATGACGGAGAAAGAACTTAATAATGACCACTCATCTCTAAAGAGTGCGAGCCGCAGCATTACTGGAGGGGATATAAGCAAATCTTATGCTCGCTACCAGCTCAATTCTGATAAACTAACTCCAAGAGAAAGTGAAAGGCCAACCAAAACCGCGAACCTACAGTTCCAATCAACTCCTAACAAGCCAGCTGCTTCTACAGTTGCTAGAAAATTGAAGTCAGCCAGCCCAAGGAGTGGCATTGGGGGCCTAGATGATGAATCTAAAAGTGTGGTCAGTGTTCAGTCAGATCATAGTAGAAGGCATAGCATTGCAGGTTCATTTGTACGAGATGATGAGAGCCTTGGAAGCTCTCCACCACTTCCAAGTTACATGGTACCTACAGAATCCGCGAGAGCAAAGTCCAGATTACAAAACCCATTGGGGGCAGAGATGAACGGAACGCCTGAAAAGGAAAAGGGATCCTTGGGGTCTGCCAAGAAGCGGCTTTCCTACCCTCCCTCACCAGCCAAAGCAAGGAGGTATTCAGGTCCCCCGAAATTGGAAAGCAGCTTAAAAGCAGAAAACAGTGAGGCTGCTGGCGAGGGCATTTAAGTGTTGAGGAATTGAATGAAAAGCGATTAAGTATGTTTTTATGATGTGGAGAAAAAGAGAGATCACAAGGATCATTTGATTTCTGAACCTTCTGCTTCTACTGCTGTTAATTATTTATTCATTGGTCAGAAAGTGTTGCAGTTTGCGGTGAAATTAGCTGTTCATGAGCACTCATTATTCGTTCGTTTCTTTTTGTTTATACTTGCCCTTACTTCCATTGTTTGTCTTTACATTTGCACTGCGGAAAATAATGTTCAATATTGACTTTAAGATATCCATGTTCTCTCCTATAACAACATTTGTTCGATCTTGTTTACTTGCTTTTCTTTACTGAATAGGCTTCTGATATACATTAACAAAAAGTAAGCGCGAGGTGAATTCTGCAGCTCTTAAACTATTCATCCTCTTGATTAGAATGGTGATTTTTTTAAAAAAAATTCAATTTGGTTTTAAATTTTTTTTCACAAATAAGTTATTTTGAGCTCAAATTAATATTCAATTTTTTTATATATATATATATATTTTTTAAAAAAATTAGATTAAAAGACAAAATCAAAATGAAAAGAATAGGTGATAACTTTGATTTTTATTTAAAAAATTTATTTTAATCCCCATATTTTTTAGTTATTAGATAATCAATATCTTTTATTATCATAAATTTAATTTTAGTACTAAATTTTATTTTTTCTAATTTTTTAATCTTTTTCTTGTGAGAAGAAAGAGGGAGGCTTACCAAATTCTGGTATAGAGAGAGAAAGTCACTATTAACTACGATTCCGACCATAAAAATAGTTGATATTGGTGTCAATGTGTTTTATTTCATGAGGGTAGATCTGACAGGAAGAATATTTTTGGGTTTAAGTTGATTTCGGGTTTTTTAGCTGCTTTTTGGGTTTTTAGGTCATAAATAGGTTTTTCGGGTTCTAAGTGAAACTCTTATCACCAAATGGAACTTTTTGATATCAAAATTGATCATATTGGTGTTTAGAATTAGTGTTAACGCTGATTTTCTTTCTTTACTATCAGAATCCAATGATATTTCTCTTTTTTCTCAAATCATGGACTAAAAAATAATAAAAATAATTTTTTATACCAAAATGGAATTGAGAAAATATTAAGGGATCGATTAGGTATAATTTGTAAAGTTTGAGTACTGAATTAGATTTTTGTGTGAACTTTAAAACCATCACTCATCTGTTGTGTCTTTTCCACTTGATTTTTCATCTTTCAATTTTATTCTTAGTCAATAAATTTGATTCCATTGTTCTTTAATTTGGTTAAAACGGACGCAAGCGATAAAAAAAATTAGAGGACCAAAATAAAAATAAAAACAAAAATTTTGAACAGTGAATCCATAATAAAATATGAAAGAGTGAATAATGCACGTGTATAAAATGATTAACCCATACTTTTTAGTGTTTTATATATTTAGCATAAACAACTATTTTTATGATTTATCCTTTAATATATTTTTCAATTTGTTTTATTAAACTTAATTTTTTTTATTTTTAATTAGAAAACTTTATGTAACATAAACACACATTTATGACATCAAATTGTTTTTTGTGATGTTGTACTCTAGGTTAAGAGGGTATTTGAGAGCGTGGTAATAATTATTTTTTAAAGTGTTTTTTTTTAAAATACATTAAAATAAAATTATTTTTAACATTACATATAAAAAAAATAAAAATATATAAAAAATCAATTTTTTTTTTTAAAAAAGGTAAAATAATGGTGGGTGCACCAAGCTAAACTGGCTAGTACTATTCCAATTACTTTTTTTATTATTATTATTTTGATGAGGTAACGCGCTGTACAGATAATAATAATTGTTTTTTTTTTTAAAAAAAAAAAAACGCTCAGGAAGCGAACCCTAAACAAGTAACAACCGAGCATTGGAATCTATAAAACGAGCAAAAATCAAAACCTTACGCCCGCGAATGTTCCTTCCCTTTTCTTCCAGCTCTCAATCATTTCAGAAATGGTGAGTCTCTCTCTCTTCTTCTTTGTTTTTTCTTCAAGAATTACAAATATTTGTTTCCTGATTCTTATGTCAAATACTGATGCTTCCCTAATTTCGCCTTTTAGGGTTCTGATTAAACCTTTATTTATTGAATTAGGGTTTTCTTTTCTTTTTTCTTTTTTGATAGATTTAGATTACCACCTGTTTGGTTCCCGATAAATTTGATTGTGCTTCCCTAATTTATGCATAAATCAGTTCAAGAAAAGAAAAATCCAGCAGAAAAAGAAGTATTTCAATCAGGCACTCGCTTTAACGCTTAGCGCTCACTCACGAGGTGCTCGCCTAGGCAGTGCGTCATTGAAATTCATTGCCTGATGCTAATAAAAGCATTGTGGACTCGCCTTGCCTCGAGCGCCTCAGCGCTTCTTGACAACACTGCTGTCAGCTAGATTAAGTTTAGTTTTGAGAATCACGTGACGATTTGGTCTAATTTCTGGAGTTATACGGTGGACTGTCATTTATTAGTTTTTATTATTGTAGTTGTGTTGATAATGAAGTTGAAATGAAAATTTTTCTTCAGGCTACACCATTGATAATGGGAATGGCGGTAGCAGCTACGGCATATGCTGGCAGATATGGCATCCAGGCTTGGCAGGCATTCAAAGCAAGGCCTCCAACTGCTAGAATGCGTAAATTTTACGAAGGTGGCTTTCAATCTGTCATGACGAGGAGAGAAGCAGCTCTAATACTTGGAGTAAGGTACTGTGTTAGGTTTTCAACTGTTAGAAATAAATATATATTTAGTATTTTGATGAAATGACATTAGTAAGAAGTGCTTTTCTTCTGATGTGTATGTGATGATGGTGTGCATTAAATAGTGCGCATATGATGAAGCACCAGTGATGTATGTTGCAATGGCATTATTATGTATGAAAATTTAACAATAAATCAACATTTTGCCATTAAAAACTGAAGTCCTGGCAGTTGTGTTCCCCTCAAAGTCCAACAGCAACAATATTCCCTAGCATTGTGTGTGTGTTCTCACACACATGCTGGGTACAGGGATTATCAGAAACTACCTAAATGCAGCTGCTTTATATCCGTCATTGCAAAATTAGTGGGATTTGTAGCTTTTTGGTGCCTCGGGATTCTTTAAGACAACCTTTTCCAAGTAGCTTATTACAACCTAATCTCAAAGATATTGATTAACTAAATGATTCCAAAGTGATGTTGATGTCAGCCACATGATCTGTAACATTGAGATATGCATCATTGTTTTCCATTTGCCAGAAAATGCTCTACAATTACTATGTTTGCTCTTGCCCCTAGTCTTTTGGTGTAGTCTTTCTTTATTTTTGTTCTTGGTGTATTTGTTAGTGTTTTCTAAAAGCAGGAAAATGAACCTTTTTTACTGGTGATCACGTCATGGTGGTTTGACCTGCCAATCTTAACTGGAGTGAGGTGTGATCTCATCCAATATGTTGCTATTTGAGCTGGTTTAGTCACGTCTTACTGTTTGAAGGTTTTTGAAACTCAAAATGGAGCTTAGAAAAGCTTCTTGAGCTTGGCTTATCATTGTGTGGCCATGCTCAAATTTGTTTGAGTGACCTGGAACGCAAATGGAGCTTACAAAAGCTTCGCAGAGCTTGACTCATCTTTGCTTGGCCATGCTCAAGTTTGTCTTGTTTTCTCCTCTTCTCATAACTAATATACTAGTAGAGTTACTCCCTACTCTTACTGCCAGATCTGCAGTCTCTTAAATGGGTATGCTTATCTTATGAACTTGACCTGCCTGATAGCGACGATGAGTACAGTAAAGGGAATCCATTGCTTCACCCTTGCAAAAGACCGAGTATCATTAATTGTGGGGGTGGGAAGGCAAAGTCATCGTTGTTATTGTTATCAGATTGGTTTCTAGGGACTAATTTATATGCCTACTTTTGTTGATGAACCCTGTTGGCAGTTCAATCACAGGCATGAGCTTGATTGACTTGGGTGCAAGTGCTTTCTAGACCTACAAACCTGTTTGAACAGAAAGGTTCATTCTATATTAGATTGATTCGGGTGCATGGTTTTGATCATGAGGAGCAAATTAAATTATTCAATTTAATTTGCTTGATTTATTTTGGAAAGTACCATCTTGACCCGCATGCCTTGTTGAGCAGAAATGTTTGTTCTATGTTAGATTGACTTAGGTGTATGGTTTTGCTCATAAGGTGCAAAATCAATTCAATTTGATTACGTATATGCCAGTCCACCTTTACTATATTTACAAATTTCATGAACACTGCATATCCATTTCCCAGTTCTACCATTCAGCATTTGTTATGAAGTGGCTGCTCTCAGAACTGGAACCTGCCTTCTTACTATTGCAATCACTAGCCATTTACAATTTTACCAATCAACAACCTCTGCCCTAGCTTATGCAATGTTGCGAGCATATGTTAACTTCTTCATTTCTCTTATGTACACCATGGCACGCATGCATCTGTGGAGATCTATCTACATTTTCTCAGAGGGAAACTCACTGATAATTTTGTTACTGGTTATCTTTTATAGGGAAAGTACTGCTGCAGACAAGGTCAAGGAAGCACATAGGAGGGTGATGGTCGCAAACCATCCAGATGCAGGCGGAAGCCATTACCTTGCTTCTAAAATAAATGAAGCAAAGGATATCTTACTTGGAAAAACAAAGGGTGGTGGATCTGCATTTTAGTGCGCCTATTAACTCTGTTTCAAAACAAAATTGCCATTTGCAGCGGAGTCAAATTTGAGGATATAAGTACTGCAGTAAGAAAATTCTGGGTCTGTGTTTAATCGTTTTCTTGGGACCCAAAAGAGGTACACCAACTGAAAGCCATTTTGTATTTCTTATTTATGAATTTTGTATAATGTGAGGGAAACAAACTGTCGTTCGGCCTTTGGATGTTCCAAAGCAGATGCTATTGATCAAAATAATGATTTTGCCCGCTGTTTTCCTCATGTGGTCCATAAATTGCCCCATTTACCAGGACCTAAGGACTAGTCCATAATCTATCCTGACACTTGCAGCTCTAGTTTTTTATATTTTAATTCCGTTGAACAGATACTTGGCCATCCTGAGTTGCTTTTCAAATTGAATAATAGAAGCTGTGTACGGTAGGAAATCTGTTGCAGATGGTTCATAGCAACTCTGGATGTGGCTTCTATCGCCTTCAAATAGGTGCTTACCTTATCCGAAGATACTTCTCAGACTGTCTTGCCGTGTGGTAAGTGCATCATCCATCATTAAATTACAGGAACCATCAACAAAACTGGAAACAAATCTATATACAGAGCCTGAATGGCTCATCTAGAAAATATTATTAGCAGGCTAATGAGAAATTCTTTTCATGCATTCAGTGCTGGAATGAATCACTCAGTCTCATCTTTTCTTCTAACAGAAAACTACTGCCTTACTTTTTCACTTTTCCGCTTCTTGAGATGCGACTGCTAGTTAATTGAATTCTCAGGAAGAAGTACCCGTACAGGAAAAAAAAAATCAGATATGATTCAATTTCAACGTGGCTACTCGAAATTGAAGTGGTAGTATTTAAGAATATTAAGACTATTGAGAATTCACTATATAAGGAAAAACCTTCATCTGGATTCGCGGCCTCCTTGCTTTTCTACTCTCCTTCGTATTGCCCATCATTCAAAAATTTGGAAACAGATAGCACCTAGAATTAAGCCTCTTCATGCTCCACTGACCTGTGGTATTTACATTGCTTTCCTTCGTGCTAAAAGGAGTATAACTATACTGACGTATCATTTCCCGACAGAATTTGTAGTGGATGATACTTCTCCCACCTCTGCTTCAAATGAAGTTCCATCGATTTCCACCTTGTCAAGAGGACCTAGAGCATCTCCAAAAAGAGTAGAGAATATCTGTCTGTGGCATTCGTCACAGAAAAAGTAGTACGAAAAGTGGCCTTCATTTGGGAGCTCATGCAAGTTGGCCCCAGGTAGAACCCGACTTATGTAATCAATCATTGATGGCGGCACTACTTGATCATCCATACCCTGTTCAACATCAATCAACAAATAAAACAAAAACAACTTTGGTAGCACTCAGCAGTGTGATAGTTATATAACTGAGTCACTATAGAGTATTGTGTTTTAATACTTGACAATTCTAGAAATAAACTATACTGCAACTAATGTCAAATCCATTTACAAAATAGATAAGGCAATCTCAGAAAACAACCCAGGAAGAGATTTGGGGCCTTTTAGAAAATGCTATCTTGGTACCTTTTTGGTTTAGGAAAGGGAGTGGGAGTTTTTGATTTACAAAACAGAATACTAATGCAATGTTTATTATTCCCAACGAATTCTATCTTCAAAACAAAATGAAGTAAACTATCCGCTTAGAAATGCTATTCCGTGAAGTATGAATAGGGGCAGTGAAGCAGCAACTATCATGAAAGAAGATTTCACATTTCACAAACCTGCCAAATGTGTATTGGACCAAGAAATCCCACCAATTCACATTCTGCCTGACTGTACATTGACCAGAGCCAAAGAAGAAAGCCATTCCTCTGGCACTTCCTCTGCACCTGAAGATCTGCTATGCTGAAACCCCAGTTTGACACCTGTAGCACGGCTTCCTCAATGAACGATTTTGTACTCCCCTGGCGTATCGACTCCTCGACATCCCTATGCCAAAACTCCTCAAACATTGGCTCCTTGATCAGAATTTCATCCTGAACATGTCAAGCTAATGTTACAAATAATTAGAAAAATAACATCCTTCACAACTAGTTGTAGTTTATGAAGGTTGTCCAGACAAGTAAATTGTCAAAATGTATCAGAAACAGGAACCAGGTTGTTTCTTTCAGGTATTCGGTAATACAAGAATGATGCCATGTGTTTCCACTCATAATACTGGTTATATGATACTAGTTGAAATCCTCATAGGCAAACCATCTTATGATAATATAATGAAAGGAGGTTGAAGATTACAACAGGTAAAATGCGTATGCAAAGGTCTGGAAAGGCTTAAACCCTCTGAGAAGTAACTCAAGATAACAAGAATTAACCTTCTTTCCAAGTGATTGAGACATCCACTTATCAATTTGACCATGATTTCCAGACAGGAAGCTTCGGTGATAAAAATAAGCAAGGAACTTCGGAAATTTCCGAGCTAAGAAATACAATAGCTTCCTTCTTGAGGACCACTGATCCCATGTTCTTCTCATCTCTTCCTTTGTCATGCTTGGCTCATATGGATTAATCAATGGAGCAAACATGCCAGCGCCTGCAAATTCAGAAAAGAAGATCCTGATAAATCACATGTGACATTTATCCCATGAAATATGGACTCTTGGTTGAATAACGAAGAAATACTAAGTAGGAAAGCAGGAAATGCATGTTTCATCACATTATTACATTTACTGATATACAGACATGATCTGAGAATTTGAAAGTTCAGCTCGTGAGAAGAGGGGTACAAAAATATTCTGCTCACAGTAGCCAGAGTATAGAAGTTCAAAGTTTGTGATAAATCCAAAACATGGCATATTGTAGAACAACTGCACCAACCATCTCTTATCCAAGGAACTTTATAGAGCACATGCATGGTACCTTTCCTGCTGATCCCAGAGCAAAATCATTACATTCATCCCAGTTTTTAATTTCTCCAACAAGAAACTAACCTACTTGATGGACTCGTATTGTGGATGGCATTTTCTTAAGCTCCAAATTCATCGAATTATTCTTGTGTTTATTTAGTCGTGTTTATCTATGAAACCCTTAGCTAGTAGCTACACGATGTCACCACAAACTTTTTGTCGCCACCAGGCAGTTTTACATTCTCGTTCTCAAAATTCAACACTATTCTTTCATATGATGCCAAATTCAACATTCCCAGCTTGAATCTCGTTAATCAGATCCCAACCAACTATAATTCAATAAATACCTATGTTGACATCATCAGGCTGGGAAAAGAGAGAATCATGAGAAATTTATCAGAATTTAAGGGTATTAGTTTCAAACTAAAAAAAAAACTATAAACATATAAAAAGAAGGTTAAGATTTTCATAGTAAATCACTTTTATAAAAATAAATAGGTTGACATACCAGCAATTCTGTCTGGAATGTATCTAAGTGCAGCCCAAGAGTGCATGCTTCCGCTTGAGTAACTCAGCACCCAAAACTTTCCATTAACACCAACAGCGTCAGCTAGGTAGAGCATATCCATTGCCGAGGAGTTAAGATTTCTGATGGCATGAGGATCGCTCTCTCCAAAACCAGGAAGGTCATACGTGATCAAGCGAACACCAAACTCTTGAAGCAGTGATGTTTTGACTCCAGGTATACCTTTCAACGGACAATCATTAAAACATTAAAAAAAAACATCAAAATTGATAAGCCACCTGGTAGAGCCCCCTAAATCCCAGTTCCTCATACATACCTGCGAGTCGAGAGGAAAGAAAAGAATGTGGAACAATCACAGAAAATCTTGCTCTGTCGGCCGGAACACCTTGCTCGAGATAAGCCATGTGTCGACCATCAGGAAGCGGTATGCGATTAGCACTAGGCGGATGAACACGCATTTTCTTTACCGACGGAACCAAGCTATCATCTGTGCTATTTATACTTAGTGCTGAGAAGACACAACAAAGGATATAGTCAGTCGAATCACAAAGCCAAACGGCACAGAACTGAAAGAATAATAACAATAATAAAAAAAAGATTTTACCCGCATTTACACTATCGAAATTCACATTAATATAAATCAGATTACGTAATTTCTCAATAAATACATACAGATCTTGAGTACAAATTTGACAAAAATATATTATTGTTACCTGCAAGAGCGAGAACAAATACGAAGAGAATGACAGGCCAAGCTAGAGCAGGGTCCCGATCCTCAGGCAAAAACTCGTTCAAAAACTTTAATCTGGCCGACGCTTTAGCCATTGGCTTTCCAAATTTTCGCACAATAAACGAATCTTCGGTCACCAAATTACTTTGCGTCACTATATCTTTACATCCTTTCCCTAAATCCACCACCATCTCTCCCCACGACTTCAAAAACCCCATCACTTGCTCCTTCAAACTCTCCCTTTCCCTTTCCATTTCCGTCTCCGATCCCATTATTCCTGTTGCAGCGAATATCGGCGGTAGCGGTGGCGGTGCCGTCATATCAATTGGCTCTCCGGTATATCGGATTCCACTGTCCTCCATTAAACTAGCTAGCTCGTCTGCCCACGTGTTCACCCCTTCACCTCCTTTCATCTCCGCCATTCTCACTGTAAAAAAAAACCTAACTCTAGTAATGCCGTCTGGCCTCTCACTCTATAAAACGACAGAGAGTTTGCTTTCTAAGCGTGAGTTTCAAGCCTTCATTAATATTATTATTATTATTATTTTGAAGTCCAAACAAACTAGCCGACCATTATTAATAAAGAATAAAATCTTCTTCTAAGAATAGAAAAGAAGGCAAAAAAAAAAAGAAGAAGAAGAAAAGGGGGGAACAAACAAAAACTGCTGGCTCTGATTATCATCTCATCTCAATTCTCATTGCTTAATTTAATTTAATATTAGTGATTATCAACCTCTTCTTTTTTCACTTTTTATTTTATTTTATTTTTTATGAATTGACTCGTTAACTTATATCATCCCGCTCTCCTCCAGTCTTCCCTCTCCCCCCTCTCGAGCTGTTTCTCCTGTTTTGGACCTTTTGTGTGTGGAGAGAGACCTGACGGTGCTTTTGGACCGTTGGATATGGCAGAAGGTGACGGTTTTGCCACGTGACCAACTGCCAATACACGCACGCGTGCGTTTAACGCCTTGGTAAAACCGGCTGTGCCGGTGCATGTCGTCCGGTTGGGAGCGTGAGTGTGAGTGTGAGCATGATAATTTTTTTTCTGGTGGTAGTTGCGTACGGCGCTGATGTGTCAGCGAGAAATATGCGGTGGATGCATGTGCACGGGAATGTTCTTGTACAACTTTTTTTTTTTAAGAAGGTTTTGATGCAGTAATGCTAGTAAGTCCGTCCTCCTTAAATTGTGACCGTTGGTTCTGATTGTAGAAATGGCATTTTTTCTTAACATCGTAGGGTGGTGAATAGGTGAGAGGGTAGTTGAAGAAAGATGCTGATGTTTCTCCTTGGGTAGAAAAAAATGGGTGGAGAGAAAATGGAAAGTCGAGGTCATGATGTGATGTGGAGCAACAAGGGAGTGGGGCCTGGTGGTGGCTAAAAGAATTCGGTTGATATATTGGTTGAAAATAAATTAAATTTTATTTTTTTTATTTTAAATTAATATTTTTTGATGTTTTTAGATTATATATTAATATCAAAAATAATTTAAAAAAATAAAAAAATATTTTTTAATACTTTTTTAAATAAAAAACACTTTAAAAATAATAACAAGCCTAAGATTGGACCGAGTGGCTTCATTCTCTCACGGTCAGGGATGAGGGGAAGGGCAGCCACGAATTTCTCCTTGCCTTGTTGGATTTGGTGCTATTTAATGTTGTTGTGTTTTAAAAATATTTT
>Ga0307515_10012004_pt1 | contig 16358 bp, 6 predicted proteins | sample 17_EM_MG_FD_194513 | JGI IMG/M metagenome (GOLD analysis project Ga0307515, IMG submission 194513) | Populus trichocarpa ectomycorrhiza microbial communities from riparian zone in the Pacific Northwest, United States - 17_EM | ecosystem: Host-associated > Plants > Roots > Unclassified | place...
CAAAGTAAAGATCTTCTTCTCGGCTAACACAATTATCAACATAAAAACTCAAGTGTTTTTGGATTATAGGGTTAACACCCAATCCTTTTTAGTAGTAATTAAAGGTATTTTGGGTATGAAATAATATCATATATTCAAACTTTTTGACAATCTTTATAATTTCATATATTCAAACTATTTGACAATCTTTATAATTTCGTGTACCTCCTTGTAATTTATTCTTGTAAAAAAAATAACCTCCTCGTGACTTAATTGTTTTATGATTCAAAAAATCATAATTTTATTGGTGGATTCATATTGTAGTCTAATTTAGCTCGAGGAATAGATAGAATATTTTGCACAAATAATCTAAAGATATTAATTTTTAATATTACTTCTTATAAAGCAAGAATCGCCTTAAAGATATTTTTAATTTATACATGATTTAAATATTGAAATTCATTCATGATTTACTGAGTGTTTTTTTTGCATTACAATATATTTTTTTAAATTATTTATTACCTGAAAAAATATCATATTAATATAATTTTAAATTTTTTTGAATGATTTCAATATACTAATATTAAAATATAAAGTATAAAATAATTATCATTTTAATAACTTTTCATTCTAAAAACACTTTATACCACAATATCAAACACACAATCTACTCATTATCAACAACATTTCCCAGCACACTTAATTTATTCTCAATCAAGAAAAAAAGAAAAAATCAAGCATGTATGCACATCTCTATCTATAATATTAATTCAAATATTAAAGAAAATCAAGATAAGAGCAATCTTTTAGAATACTCGAAGCATCAAATCGTTGTTCAGGACTCAAGGACATTGGGAAATTAATTAAAAACTTGATTCTTAGATCACCTCTCTTTCCTATTTCTTTTGCAGTCGGCATGCCTTGGCCCTTGATGATCTTTACATATCCTGGATATAATACGATGTCGAACGATAAGCTCATTCTCTCACCTTCCAGCAATGGAACTGAAATGGCACAGCCTCCAAGAGCCTGTGCCAATGGGATCTCAGCTTTATAGACCAAGTTGTCATCTTCTCTTTCAAATAACAAGTGTGGTTTTTCATCTATCAAGAAAATCAAGTCAGCTGGCTGATAGCCTGGTCTCTCGTCACCTTTTCCTTCGAATGTAATTCTTGTTCCTTTCTTCCATCCTGGCTTCACTGTTATGTTCACCATCTCTCCTTGCTGTTCAGTTATCCTGCCATGATATATATAGACACATATCATCATCATTTTATTATTATTTTTAGGTATTGAAGTAGCTTCTGTTTCTTTATTCAACCATGGAAAAAAAACTGTTTTGTTCTCAGATAGCTACTGATTTCTGCATTGAATTCCATACATCATTGCGTTTGGAATCTTAGTCTCATAGAAGTTGGAATAACATATATTTTTTTATTTTTAATATATATTTGATACTTTTTAATTAAAAATATATTAAAATAATATTTTTTTTATATAATTTTTTATTTTTAATATCAACATATAAAAACAATTCAAGAAACATTTATAAACATCAATTTAATATCTTTTTAAACACTTTTTTTTTTTTAAATCCATTTTTTTTAAACCACAACTAAGCACACACCAAAAACTACAACAATCACACACCAAGTGTCTATATCTTTATTTTGTTATTACCTGATGAGAAAATACATAATAGTAGTAAGACATATCGAACTTTTATTATCTAATGGCATAAAATCTTCTTCTCTCGCATTCATACAAGTTTTTCAACAGTGTCAAGCTATGCTCATATAATCATAGAGTGTTTGATTAAGACAAATCGAAGCTTACCCATTTATTATAACGTCTCTACTGGTCATAATTTGCTTGACACATCCATAGCACAACTCCTCTAGGGTGCACTCAAGCTTCTTTTCAGTTGGTGGAGGTTTTCTCAAAAGAGTAGATTGAGAGAAGATAATGGGGGATCTAGGGCTTATTCGACTCATACTTCTCTGCAAAAAGGGATTTTCTATGTCTGAACAACCTCGATGACTCTCGTTCCTTGGAGAGTTGTCTCTTGAACTTGCACTTTTTGGTAGAAAGGAAGGGCTTGTGCTAAGTGTAGAACTCTTTCTACTAAGACTTCTCAGAAGGATTGAAGGTCGATAAAAGAAACTCTCTTCCATGATCTTACGAGGACTTGAGCCTCCCGGCGATATTGATACTATAGGCTCGTCGCAACTTTTTAATTTTTCTTTGACTTTGTTCTCAGTAATAGCCTACATCAAGAAAGCAAGAAAAATAAAAGAAATTACATCATTCTTTTTTGCTTGAATTTATACACTGAATTTAATTTTTTTTTTTTTAAATATATGCAGTTGTGCACATACATACAATATTCAAATATATATATATATGAGATACCTTGAATGGTTCATTAATTTCTTGAAATTTGGCTTCAGCCTCGGCTTCAACTTTATTTGATGGGTTCCTATTAGGATTCCATTTCGTAACAAGCGACTTGTATACCCTATACATCTCTTTAGTGATTGCTCCTTAAGAATTCTGAGAATGAATCGTCGTTCTATGATTTTATTAAAAAAATATATATATATATCTTCTATACATTTGATAAGGAAATCATGCATTGCCAACACGCATAGATTGGTAACTAGACAAGGTTGCAAGAGTCCCTGAGAGAGAATGTCTTAGAAGAAGAAGAAGAAGAAGAAGAAGAAGAAGAAAAAGAAGAAGATGATGATGATGATGATGATGATGATGATGATGATGATGAAGAAGAAAGATTTGAGGAATTTAAGGAATTTTAATAGGCAAAGAGAAATGTTTGGTGGGTGTAACAAACAAAAAAACTCGTGTAATATGCTTTAATTAGGCAAAATTTGTTTTCTTTTCATGATGGTAATTGGTTGGTTCTATTTTTTTCTGGTAAATGATAACAGGTTTCTTATTTTTTCTCCTTTTGGTTACAAAGAAGTAAGAGATCATGGATTCACTATACTGATAGAGTTCATTGTGGATTGGAACAAAAAGATATCCATTTTTTTATTTTCAAACAAAATCATCTGGCTAAATATTAAGGGCAAAATAGTCTTTTTCATATGGTTCATTTGTTACTATCATATTGATCAGGGACAAATAAGTCCTTTGACATTTTAGATGTATAATGAAATGACTTAAATACTCTTCAAAGAAAAAAAATCAAAATTCTGGTCCTGTGACTTTTCAGTCTTTTGACATTTTGATTGCATAGTGAAATGACTATGTTGCCCTTAAAAGGAAAAAATTAAAATTGATATCAAGAGACTTTTTTTGTATTTTCATCATGGTTTTTTAGTTATAATAAATTTCAATGAGGGGCAATTTGGTCTTTTCACAATATAAATATAATTAAAAAAATAAAAGCTAATGGGAGGTGTCGCACTCGATATTGCGACGACCTTTAAAAATTAAATTGTGAAAATAACAGATTTCTAACATGATGTTCTTAGATGAGAAAGGTCTTGTTTAAATAGTCACCACTTAATATTATGATTACTAAGAACCCTAACTGGTCAACATAGATTTTATGGTACGAGACTAGTTACGCGAAAGGAAAGATACTATCACCCCTTAAGCGTCCTACCTAAGGTAGACTGCATTGCTGGTTTTGTCTTAAATTGCTAAGAGTTTTTTTTTTGTTTCATTTTAATGGTCTTACTATAATATTCATGATTCTGGTGTCAGTGAATAAATCCATAAAATTTAGATTAAAAGAAAAGGAAACTAATTTTCTTTTTATTTTTTTAGAGAAAAAAAACTTGTATTGTATATCAGATTCACATTCCACAGTGAAGGCCCACAAATCAAATATACCCATAAATAAATCAATGAAGATCCCCAAATTTTTCCAGAATTTTCTGATATCTGAAAAGGGCTCGTTTGACCAGATATCAAAACAAAGAGGTGTGAAATAAAAGGGAAAGGCATAAGGGTGTGTTTTGCCAAACACACCCTTAACCAAAATCAAATTGGGCCAGCTGGGCCAGAGGCCCAACCTAAGCTATTCTTTTTTTGTTTGTTTTTGGGTTGGGTCCAGCTCAGCCCGTAAGGTAATTATAATTACCTTCGCACAATATTAGTTGAATTGAAGTTGCAAAGCCAAAGAATGCCATGCGATCGCCTCCAGATAATGAGGTGACCTACAGTTGTTATTGCAGGAGTAATGGTAACGGTCGGCAATGGCAGGGGCGTCCTTTTTTTTCTTCCTGGTCTGGTAAGATGAAGAGATGAATAGTTTTCTTTGAAACGTCGTCGTTTTTCAACTAAAATGGCTATTTTCAATTTGCCCCCCTAAGTTCTGACATTTAGCAATTATGCTCTTATTCATGGAAAATCTATATTTTTTTTATTTTACCCCTAGATCAATTGTAATTAAACCCTTGGATTTCAATGCCATTTACAAAACAATCCTTGATTTTCAATTTAATCAATTCATTTCTTAATTAGCTCTTCAACTTTTAATTCTTTCAAAATTGCTCTTGGAAAAATCAATTAACCCCTTATGGTATCACCTCTTATTCAATTTGGTCATTGAACTTTAATTTCTTGCAATTTTGACCCAAATCAGCCTCAAACTTTGGTATTTCTTCAATTAAGCTCTTGATTGCATTAATTAAATAAATCAAAGTTTAATTAAGTCCATGAACTTATCAATTCTTCTATTTTTTGACCAAATTGACTCCCAAATTTATAATTTCATCCTTATTAGTTTTTAAACTTTCAATTTGTGTTGTCTTGACCCAATTTTCAAATTATTTTTCATTCATTCATTTTTTTTAATTGTTTTTCAAAAATAAAAAATTAGGTTATGACAATTACCTTCTCTTTATAATATTTACAATTCAAAGACGTTGGAAAATTTTGTTTTCTTTTGGCTTTGCACAATAAATTTATAAATAAAAGTAGAAATGGAAAATAACTTTTATTTCCTTCTAGAGTCTTGAAAACTTTGAAAGCAGTAGATTGTCAGATGACCTTCGCTGAGAGATGTTGAAACCGAGAAATTAGTCATATGAAAGGTGACCTACCTTATTAATGAAAAATAAAATACGAGGATTTTTCGGAAGTGGTCTAATTGTTCCAGGTGACCTGCCCTTTGGTGAAAAATATGAGGATTTTTTGAAAGTGATCTAATTGTTTCAGAGGACGTGCCTGCTGGTGAAAAATACGAAGATATTTTTAAAGTGGTCTAATTGTTCCAGGCGACCTGCCCGTTGGTGAAAAATACAGAGATTTTTTTGAAAGTGGTCTAATTGTTCCAGGCGACCTGACCGCTAGTGAAAAATACACAGATTTTTTGGAAGTGGTCTAATTGTTCTAGGCGACCTGCTCGTTGGTGAAAAATACAGAGATTTTTTGGAAGTGGTCAAATTGTTTCAGGTGACTTGCCTATTGGTGAAAAATACAGAGATTTTTTGAAAGTGGCCTAATTGTTCCAGACGACCTGTCCATTGGTGAAAAATATGAAAGTTTTTAAACCTTAATCTCATTGTAATGGGCGACCTACCCAATGATGAAAGATATGAAGATTTTTTTTTAGATTGGTCTAATTCTTATGGGTGACCTACCTAGGTGAAAAACTCGAAGGTTATTTTTTCAACATTGATCTCATTGTAATTGATGACCTACCCATTGAAAAATACAAAGATTTTTTAGGTGGCCTAATTCTCATAGGTGGGCGGCCCAAGTGAAAAACTCAAAAGCTTTCATTGTGATGAGTGACTTTCTCAATTGAAAAATACAAAGATTTTTCAGGTGGCCTAATTCTCATGGGCGGCCTGCCAAGGTGAAAAAACTCGAAGGGTCTCATTATGATGAGTGACATTTCCAATTAAAAAATACGAAGATTTTTCAGGTGGCCTAATTCTCATGGGCGGCCTGCCAAGGTGAAAAAACTTAAAGGGTCTCATTGTGATGGGTGACTTTTCCAATTAAAAAATATAAAGATTTTTCAGGTGGCCTAATTCTCATGGGCGGCCTGCCCAAGTGAAAATTTTCAAAAGCGAAAAATTTTCAAAAAACGTTTTCAATTCTTGGCCATTTCGAGGTGGCCTTCCATTTGATGGATCTCGTCAGAGATTTCTTTTGCAAAATACATTGTTGAATATTTTCGAGTTAGATGATATGCATGCACCTTTACCTGATTTGAAATATAAGCTCCAATTTCTTCTCAACCTTCTTTATCGCTTGATTGGTGAGGTCTTGCTATTTCTGATTTGAGCCCTCTTGGTTGTTAGGCTTCTAGCCCACTTGAGTTGACCTATGTAGGTCTTTTTCAGAATATTTCTAATTTTAACCCAGCTCAACCTTTATGGTGCCCATTGTGACCCATTTACTTGCTGGAAATTCTCTATCTTGTTGATCAATTTGAGAATATCATTCATTAATTCCTTGTCTAACTTCTAACAACATTCGGTGTTACTTACTGAAAAGACCAAGCTATCTTTTGTAAGTAAGAATGCCCCCTTGTCTCATTGTAGGAAATGTTCCTTTCCACTTTTTTCGTTACCCGAAAAGATCAAATCCCTTTCTAAGCACAATATTGTTTCCTTGTATAGGTCATCGCCTCTAAGTGTGCTTTGTCAGTGCTTAGACAAATAATAGTTTTGAGTACCCCTTCTTCCCTTTCTCCTTTTTAGTTTTGGTGAAGGAATCTTTGTCTAAAATGAATTTTGAAATCTTGATCTTGCATTTTAAAAAAAAAAATTGTTTTGATGTGAGTTTAAAATACTTTGCTTTTGAAATCTTGCAACTCCCTGATTTTTTTTGTTGGGAAACGAGATTATTTGTTGTTGTGTCGACGATATTGCCATTGGTGAAGGTACATCATGATGTGACCTTCTGCTTTTGTGGGTTCCAAAGCGGAGGGCTCGAGAAAAAGCTCAAGGTTTTGTTTGAGAGAAATTTATCTTTTTTTTAACACTCATTTTATCAACATGAATAAAAAATGAGTAGCTTGTTCTTGATGTCATGACTCTGATGAAAAAGTACTATTTGGAGTTTGAGAGCATCGTTTATTATTCCAAGTTTCTTGCTTGCTTGGTGGTCAAGGTTTTTTTTTTTTTTTTGTGCGTGTGGGTTGCTCATCAATGGCTGAGAGAGGGGAAGCGGGGACGATGACACAGTTGCCAAAAAAATAAGGTTAGGTTTTTTTGGTGTTGTGGGTCACTCTTAGGTTTTCTTGTAATGCCTCCCCTTGATGTACTGGGATTTGTATTTATAATACAACAATCTCATAGCATATGAGAAACAAAGTTCCAATCAAACTCATTCTCTTTTTAAAATTTAAATTTGATTAGAATTTAAAACTAAATTTGAAAATGGATAACTATTATTATCTTGAGGATCTTTTCAAAATTGAAGATTAGGAGAGAATGACAAAAATATATTAGAGTCTCTAGTTTTCCCATAAGTTGACAAATCACATTTTAATCGAAATCAATCCCTGATTTTTTAATTTCAAATTTTAATCCCCTTAAAATTAAATTAAAACCAAATGGGTCAAAATTGGGGTGTAACAAAATCAATTAAAAAAAGACAAAAAAATGAGCCGACTCAAACTGGGCCAACCTGCCAAACCCGTGACCCAAGTAATGAGATTGCGCTGACCTCACAAAAAACCATCTGAAAAAAAATATAAAGCCTAATTTCAAATAAATCAAATGTTGAAGGAACAAATTGGGAAAAATTCGACAAAAAAAGAATAAAAAAACCTGAGTTAAGCAACTAAACCCACAACCCGGGTAATGAGACCATAATAAACGAAGCCAATGTTGAAGTATGAAATTAAAAAGAAAAAAAATGACCTGAATCAATCAGGACTAACTCGTCAAACCCGTGATCCAGGTAATGAGATCATGATCATCTCATAGAAAGTAAACCGATAAAAACTATGAAGCCTAATTCTAGATCAACCTAATATTGAATGATGAAATTGAGGAAAAAATTCAACTAAAAAAGACATAAAAAAAGAAGACTGGTGTCAACTTGAGCTTACATCTCATACTTGCGACCCGGATCATGAGATGAGGATGACCGCATCGAAAAAAATAACGAAGCTTAATCCTCAACAATCCAATGCTGAAGGATGAAAATAAAAAAAATCAATTTAAAATAATAATTAAAAAAACAATTAAAAAAATAAGAAACAAAATTAACATAAAAAATTAAGAAAATGATGTAAAATCCTCAAGCCAATCCGAGTTAGCATGTCAATGTGTGACCTAGGTCGTGAGGCCAAGATATCATCATAAAAAGCAAAAAAAAAATGTTTGATCTTTAATACATGATCCAGTGTTGAACGATGAAATGAAAAAATAAAATCAGTGTAAAAAAGACAAAGAAAAGATCTATTTCGATCCAGGTTAAAATTTCATACATGTGACCCGTGTCATGAGACTAAGATCCCTTCCAAAAATTAAAAATAAAAGATCTCAATTCTAAATAAATCAAATATTGAAGTATGTAATTGAAAAAAAAGAAAGTCAATTTCAAAAAAGGAACCGAGAAAAAAATAATTAAAAAATAAAGGTCAAATATTACATAAAAAATAAATTAAATCAAATAATAAGGGATAAAATTGAGAACAATTTGTTTTTTTTTTTAAATAAGGACCATATTTGATATAAAAATCAAATAGAACAAAATTTGAAGAACTAAAATTAAAAAAGAAATTAATTAAAAAATTTGAAAACAAATAAAGAAAAATAAAAAAAATAAGGAAATTGTTTCAGCTTGTAGTCAAATTGTAACTCACCTTCAGTTCTATGCACAGTGCTTTCAAGTTTCAGAATGGTTGTTTTTTTGTCGATCATTCACTTGTTTTGTTAAACAATGCCCCTCTACAGTAAGAAGTGGCAATGTTCCAAGTTCTACCTTTGTGCTTTTAATTCAATATGTGTGTGTGCCTGCGAGCTCGAGCACAATTTTGTGAGATGTTGGATCGAATTTAATGTGTTTGAAGTTGTGGTTTTTTATTTATTTATTTATTTACTGTTATATTTTTAAAAAATAAATTTAAAAAAATATAAATTATAGTTTTTTTTAAAAAGATTTTAAACAAGAGTTTAGGGCAAATTATGGTATGTTAATTAAACAAACATAAAAAGTAAACCCTAATCCTATTAATCTTTACTGCCAACTAAGGTTGTTAAAAACATATTTTTAACACGACACGAAATATATAATATAAACTTGGATCGTAAACTCGAATTGTAAAATCATAAAATCATAAATAAAATATTTTAACTAATTATATATTGACAATTTCAATCAAATAGTAAATAATAATATAACACAATTAAAATAAAAGTGAAATAAATAATATAAAAGTCCAAATATTTTAAAATACATAATTCAAATAAAAATTCATACAAAGTTTAAATAACTTAAAAATACAATACAATACAATACAATTATGTCTATAGAATTTCATGAACTAAAAATTAACAAACTTAAAACAAATAATATGTTGGCATGTCATGTAAACTAAAACCATTCTCATTGCCTTTATCTTTAGAATCAATTACTCAATCTTCTTTACAGAGATTTGCTCAACCAATCTTGTCATTTACAACATATGCGAAACTTATGGAAAGAATTCACAACAATTATTTTCAAGTAAAGCTTTTGAAAGAGAATTTTGGATTCAATACATGCACCAACAAGGATGTATAATGCATAGAGTTGGACAAAATAATAATAAAAAAAACATACACATTTATGGTTAAATTCTACAAAATCTTTACATTATTATTAAATCATCAATAAAACATACATCTAACAACTAGAATAAAAAGTATGAAAGCAAAACCTAAAACATGTTAGCTTTCATAATTTTTTATCAAATTAACCATCTATAGCATGGCTAAAACTTCCAGAGCTCTGTTGATTATGCAAGAATTCTGTTGTTTACGAGGCCTCTTTATTGCCTGTTTCTGGGCTTTGATGGTTGCCACTAATTTGAATGGATTGACCTCAAAGCTCACTTTCCGTACTGATATATCTTAATCAATATTCAATTTAATTTAATTTTTTTCAAAAATGCATTCAAATCTTGCAAAATCTCATCTTTCTCTCCAATTCTCTCATTTTTCTATATATAATAAAATAAAATAATGCAAACTTTAAGAAAGCATCATAAAATTAACTTTCATGGAAAATTCAAAAGGTGGAAAGTTTATCTAGCATATTCAAGTTTTTCCTGTATTGATTGACATAGGATACATTCTGATGTTGCACAAAGTTATTTTCTTGGAGGTAAGATAATCTTTAACTCTTAAATAACATATTACATTTTTCTCAAGATTCATGTCGCATGTGTGCAGCGTCGCGACGATCGTCCCCTATTCTCAGATATGTGTATCTATATGGCAAATGTGGGAGACAAGTAATTCTTGTCTTTTATCAGTGGAAAATGAAATGGGAGTCGCCACCTAGTATTTTGGTTACTAGGAACCCTAACTAGTCTCAAAGATCGAGTACGGGTACTAGTTGCCTAAAAGGAATGTATTAACACCCCAAATACGTCCTACCTAAGGTAAGCTACATTGTTTGATTGTCTGATATATGCTAAGGTCTTGTTGTGGTTTTTTAATTGTTGGTATGTCTACAGTTTTAAGAAAATTTTTCTTTGGTAAGGAGATTCTTATCTCATGGGGTAAAACCTAACTATTCTATGTCAACTGAAAAAAACTAATTTTAATATTAGGAGTACGTCTTATGTGTAAGTTCATAATCCTAGACATTAAAAGAAACAAAATAATTTTTTTTGGATTTGTTTAAATATTGGCCAAGTTCTCGTGACTTTAATAAACTGGTCATTAAAGCCAAAATGTATGCTAAAACATACTTTTTGAAGTTTTCTTCGTTGTATGAAAATACAATATGATTTTTTTTTAGCTTTAAGAGACTTGGCCGTATGCGTAAAAACAATTTTTTTTTTCAATGTTTTGATGAAAACCGGGTATTTTAATATCAGATTTGTTTCTTTACGGTGTAAAAATACAAACCAATATTAAGCAAAATTTAATAGAAAAATATGCGGAAAAATTATAAGTTTTTTCCAAAAGAATTTTTTTTCCTTTTTTTTTCCAGAATTGGACCGGACCTGGCCCAACCATTTTGGGCTGGGCCGGCAACGCCGGCCTATTAAACAGTGGGTCTCTCCACTGTTCACATGCAACATGAATAATGGAGAACGAAGATGCAGAAGAAGGAGGAGGAGGAGGAGGAGGAGGGGGAAGCTGACCTGCGGTTGCTCACGGTGCTGCTGGTGGCGGTGGCTGGGAAGCCCGGTGGCAGCTCTGTGAGCTTCTTCTTCTTCCGTGCAGAGACGCCAATCCTTGTGTCCTCTCCTTTTTTTCCCCCTCTCATTTCTCTCGTTTCTATCTCTGTTTTTCTCCTATCTTCTTTCTCTCTATTCCCCCCCGTTTTTTTTTCTTTTTCTCCCCTGTTTTTTTTCTTTTTCTCCCTCTCTGTTTTTTTCTTTTTCTCTCTGCTGCCCACCTCCCTTTCTACTCTCTCTTCCCCTGTATTTATAGGCAAATACATGGGGAGAGAGGCCTACTACCCCTGTCCAGTAATGGACAGGGGTAGGGTGGCGGGGGTGGCCAATGTGTAGCCGCCCTAGGACCGCCCAAGGGGCACGTTCCCTATGTTTTTTTACCTTGTGGTAGGCCACATGTCAGAACTTAGGCAATCGGGGACTCTTTGTCGGCGTCTTTTAGAGGCTTTTGAAGAAAGAGGGAGAGGAGAAAAACAGGGGAATGAAATCTTCTTCTTCCCTTGCCTCGCCCGTCCAGGGGAAGAAGAAGACCCACAGTGCTGTTCAAAATGACACCATTTTAGGCTTTTCCTTTTTTTTTAATAGTGGAACGACGTTGTTTTGGACAAAACACGTCGTTTCATTTAAAAGAAAATGACGCCAAAAACGTGTCAAAGTCTAAATCAATCCTTAATTTATGATTTGTTCAATCAAATCCTAAATTGCAATTTTGATTTTAAAAAAATCAAATGCATCCCTACCAAATTCAATTGTCGACCCTGAAGTTGGCCGCCTTTTTCACTTTAGTCCTTTGTCTCTGATTTATGCAATTTGACCCTCAATTGATCAAAAAACTTTCAATTTCTTCAATTTGGCCCCTGATTCCGTCAATTACAGTCCCTCCATTTATGCGTGTTTTTTTATTTTGGTTCTTGCTTTCAGATTTCTTCAATTAAGTCTCTAATTGGCTATCAAACTTCAATATTTATGCAATTAAGCCCCTGGTTTGCCAAATCAACTCTAAAAAAGTATAATTTGACCCCAGAACTTTAATTTCTTCCAATTAAAGCCCAAAATTGACTTCAAAATCATTTTTTCTTGCAATCAAACCCTTCATAAATTCAATTAAACCTTCAATAAAATTTAATTGAGTCCATAAACATCTGATTTTGGATTTTCTTCCTCAAATTGAATTTTTTTTGTAAACAGGGCTCTCATTAGTCAACGATATACTATCAAATTTCGATCTTTGTATTTTTGAACCTCCTTAACCAAATTCTAGCCATTTTCCGGGCGCTCTGGCATTCTTTTCTCACCACTATTATTTTTTGGATTTTTTTTGTTTTTAGCTCGAATATTTTTTTGGAAAAGAAAAAAAGTGAATTTGGGGAATATCTCAAAAATGGGTTATGACAATTCATGTCATGAAACATTTCAATAAATAGTTTTTTTTCCCGTGCATAGAAAAAGAAAAAAATGATGAAAGATACATTAAATAAGTAAGCAATAAGTACAATTAATTCCAACGCTCAACAAAGTTAACAAATGAAAACAAGAAAAAAATGTGTTTTCCAGATTTTCAACACCAGGAAGATTTCCTCTTTTCACAAAATTAACAACAAGTTCAAGATTATTTAACTGCCAAACCACCAAAAAATAATATAAGATTGATGGCCCTCTTCCATATAATAAAACATGACAGAAAGGAGAGAATCCAGCAAGCAAACTTGGCCGCTAACGAAAGGCACAATTATTGTTTCATTTACAGTGGCACAATTAAGCAAAACCTGTCCTCTCCTATTGATTGCATAGAAGCCACCTACTGAAGAAGCATCAGTCGTAAAAAATATAAGGTCTGGACTGATTTAGTTTCTATAAACAACTGGGTCAGAATATGGAGAGTAGAGAGTGGAGAGTGGAGGCAATCATAGGCAAACAAACTAAAAAAGAGAGGGTGTTTTTGAGAGAGAGAGAGAGAGTGAAAGTTGTGGAACAGCTGCTGGTGTTAGCCTGCTAGGGTTGAGAATTTGAGATTTGAGAAAGGGGAAATGGGAGACTGGGACTGGGAAGTGACGGGACTCAGGGAGTCGATTAATTTTTGTACTTTATCAAACTCGTAAAATGAATCCAATTTTACCGAGCTTGATCAAGTTTGCTAGTTTTCGAGTTTTTAACCCAATTTTATATGTTATATACATGTTGACTCATAAAATCATATGATTTTAAGAGTCAACTCGTGATTTTGATAACAATGCTCCCCACCATAAATCATAATCTAAGTTCCTAACTAAAGATTGTCCTTTCTCTCTAGTAAGAAGGTCTCCATTTAAAATAACATATGAATTCTTGTTTCTCTGTTTTAATTATTGACATGAAAAGCATGCCAATTGTGAATGTGAATCTGATAATTATAGTTTGTACGCATTTTTGGGTTGTTTCTGCGTTAAAGTAGTGATTATCAAAGCGAAAGTAAATGACAATGATTATGTTAACTTATGTTAATCATCTTATTTATGTAATACCATACTTATAAATTTTATCAGGTATTCATGATGCTAACTTATGTTGACAACAAATCAAGTTCCTCTCATAACAACGATGTCGGCCGAAGACTATGAAGGATCAAGTATTTGATGTACCAAGTGTTATACAACACAAATCTAGATTAACCATTTAACAAGCAAGGTATTTGAAAATTAATAAGATAAAAATGATAAGACATGTTAAAACAAGTTGTTTAGGATATAAGTATTAAAGTCCATATTGAGTTTATATTATACTTATCCTAACACCATTAGTGAAACCTTTTCACCTTGACATAATTAACTTAGCTAGACATTATGAAGAAGAAAAACATAAATAAACAATATAAGAACATAAACATGATATAAGTTAACTAAGTATAGTAAAGGAAATGAAAAGCATGAACAAGAGATTAATGAAAGCAAAACTTAAGCATTACAAAAATATAAAGAGAGAGAGCAAGAACATGATCTTGATATGAAAAACCAAGATTCCTAAATGAATGACAAATGCCTCCTTTTATAGGCTAAAATTTGAAACTATTCATTTGGTAATTGATTATTGATGTAGTCGCCAACTATTGATTTAGTGGACTTGGTGGACAGCAGCACTCAAGCATTTTGGATGGATGAAATGACATTGATGAAATCATAATTTGGCCAAGTGTTCTTCATAAAAGGTGTTGGAAATTGTCTTGTCCTTCCACCCACCAAATTTCAGAGTATTTAGAGCACTAACGCTCAAGATATGTCTAAAATACTGAGTAGTGCTGCTGGTGGACGTGGTGGATAGCCCTCAAGCTCTTGTCTGGATGAAATGTCATTGTTACCATCAGAATTTGAGCAGGTCTTCTTCATGAAAGTTGCTGGAAATTGGCTTTGCCTTCCACCCACCAAATTTCACGTCAGTTTGCCTTCTAGAACTCCAGATATGGATAAAAGTCTGAGCTGTATTTGGGCTGGATTGCAGAACAGATTCTGACTTCTCTTTTGTGGCCAAACTTTGAATTTGAAAATGGCAGATTTGGGTCTTACACTATTCATGAACATTGTAGGCCTATTTCTTATCTTTCCATCCATATAAACCAAACTGAAATCCAAGATCTATAGCTCTAGATATGACCCAATGACTGAACAGTGTTTGAATTTGAATTGAATCGACATCTCCTTTCTAAGCTTAGCCTTTTCTTTGTCCTTTCACTTTCAATAGTTAATCACATCAATCAATCCTTTGAATTGTGAGATATGACTGCATTTAAAATTAGCATTTACCATAAATTAAAGCTATCTTATATTATCAGACCTGTTATTATAAAACATACTCTAGTTAAGGAGTTATTGATACTTTAAGTGCAAAATGATGATATAAAACATTGATAAAAATGCACTTTTAAATACTAATCAGACCGTGACATTACAACACTAGAACTACTCTCACCCAACCTCGTTTAACTTCGAAGTTCTGATGGGATCCGGTGCATTAGTGCTGGTATGATCGCACTCGTGAGTCAATGCACGCGCAATTGCTATAAGCACTTCGAAGGCGCCACGAGGAGGATCGAGGACTAAAAAGAGGCTCCCCAACAGTTCAAGCACCGCCGCAAAGAGGCGGCGGCTCGGGCAAGCGCGACCGGGACCCCGGAGCGGGCCGGTTCGCGCCAGACAAGAGCAGCGGCTCAAAAAGGCCATAACCTGCGATCCGACAGTTGGATCGTGCCCAGATTTTTACAGGAGCTTCTAGAGCCTATTTTCCTTAAAGTAGCCATGGAATCGCTAATCTAACTGTCGGATATTTAGATCTTGCAGACCTCACCCCAGGGCCCTAGTTTTTGCATAGTTATTAAACCCGGACCGACCGGCGGGTCGGCCACCCGGGGGCTGGACCGGTCCGGGTTTGTCAAAAGACCGGTCAATGCAACGACCCGATCAAACCCGGTCGACCCAGCGGGTCAACCCGTGACCCGGGCGAGACCTGGCCAAAACCCAATATTTTTTTATTTTTTTTCAAATGTGGGATTTGAAACTCATTAGTATATATACTCTATGTTCCCAAGAAAAAAATAATGTTTTTTCAATGTGGGATAAAAAAACTTTTTAGTTTAAATACTTCAACTTAAAAGGATAACATAGTATTTTTTTAATGTGGGATTTGAAACCCATTAGTATATATGACCTATGTTCCCAAGATAAAAGTTATCTTTTTTCAATGTGAGATTTGAAACACATTAGTATATATATTCTATGTTCACAAGAAAAAAACTATGTTTTTTCAATGTGGGATTTGAAATCCATTAGTATATATACTCTATGTTTCCAAGAAAAAAGTTATCTTTTTTCAATGTGGGATTGGAAACCCATTAGTATATATACTCTATGTTCCCAAGAAAAAACTATGTTTTTTCAATATGGGATAAGAAACTTTTTTGGTTTAAATACTTTAACTAAAAGCTTAACATAATATCTTTTTAATGTGGGATAAAAAACTTTTTAAAATATTCTTTTAAACTTCATTATTTACAATATGTATAGCCTATATTTACATGGAT